>Ga0256405_10001789_pt1 | contig 55248 bp, 57 predicted proteins | sample RumenRJG_02DNA_FD_189096 | JGI IMG/M metagenome (GOLD analysis project Ga0256405, IMG submission 189096) | Bovine rumen microbial communities from Lethbridge, Alberta, Canada - RJG_02 | ecosystem: Host-associated > Mammals > Digestive system > Stomach > Rumen | place: Canada: Alberta... | reverse complement strand
AGGAGTATCCGCACGTACAATATCACCAGCACCAGGAACAGCATTCTGTAAACCAGTAGGAGCATATTGCGACATTTGTTGAGGGCCAGCAGACTTTAAGAATGCATTATACATATCCATGATGTACTTATCATCTGCAGCCTGATTTGCAGCGGCATCTCTCTTATCTTTCTCTCTTCTATAATCAAGCTCATTCGATTTGGTAATCGTATTATTAATCTCTTTAATTACATTTGCTTTCGTATTTAATAATGTAGCAAGATTATCAGCAAGATTTGCAAGATAAGTATACTTTCCCTTTAAGGTCCTACTCAATCGAATGGTATCCATTTCCTCTTTAATTTCAGAGGTAACCATATCAACCTGTTCAAGAGTCTCTCCTAATAATTGAGAAGTGTATTGATAAGTTTGAATCGTCTTATTGTCTTCAACCGTTACTTCATTATCATCGGCACGAACAATATCACCACTAACTGTTTCTGGCTTTTTCTTTTTTGAATGCTTTGTGCTTGAAGGTGGTTTAATACCTTGAGATATTAAAGCAGTATCAGGATTCTGTAAGGTCATTGAAGCATTTGGTTTTGTATTCTGTTCGGGGGCATCTTTAATTGTAAAATGAAATCCTCCTGCAGACAATGGTTTCTGAACTACACCAGCATTCTGTTGTAATTGTTGTACATATTGTTGCTTGGCAAGATTCTGTTGAGCAGCCTGATCCATCAAATGCTGCTCGTTCTGATAGTATTGTAATTGATCATAATTGGGTTGGAAACCATTTATACTACCAGGTGCCATGGTATAATCATTATAATAATTTGGCATAATAGCCTCCTTTCTCAAGAGTAATATTATAATGGAGTTGTGGACTTATAATTTTATCTTTGAAAGTACACTAAAATAATTTGAAATTATATACTATATACTTGAAAGGAGAGTAATATAGATATGATCGATCAATTCAAACCAGGTTCAGACTTAACTGTTATGAACACTTATTTTCAATGGGGACAATATGAAGATGGTAAAAAAGTCCTTGATGATTTAATTTGTATTGTATATAAGAATAATGATACTGGTAAGAAATATCATGAAATTATTAAGAATCCTTCAATGACATTTTATGTAGCAAATGATGATATAATTGTAAATCATAATTGTCTGTTTATTGAGAAGGAAAAAGTACACCCAGTAACAACACCTTATGCAAGTTTGAAAAAGAAACTGGCAGAGGTGGAAGATAAAATGGACTTCTATAATGAATGTAGAGAAGCCCATGATCGGGCATCACTAGAACAATTGCATGAAGATCCGAAAATCTTTTCTTCCGATATGAATATCGAGGATTATTATAGAAGTCTCTTTGCCAGAAAATTTAAGAATAGTATCGGACCGATTACAAAAGCATTTTTCGATATCGAAGTAGATAGTAAAGATGCCAAAGAAGAATTCGTCCAGATGGGTGAGTGTCCGGTTAATGCAATTGCATATATGAATGATGAATTAAAGATCGAAATACAATATGTATTAAGAGATCCAAATAACCCATTAATTCAACAATATGAAAATGAAATTAAATCCGGTAAATTTACAGAACAAGATATCAGAAATTTCATTGAAAAAGCGGTTGGAGGATATAAACAATTTAAACGATACCAACTGGATGAGTTTAAATATCAGATTGTATTCTATGATGATGAATTGGATATGATCTTAAACTTCTTCCAAAGAGTACATCGTGATCAACCAGATTTTATTGAAGGATGGAATAGTTCAAACTTCGATCTGGAATATCTGATTGCTCGTATTAAAGCGTTGGGAGCAAATCCAGAAGACATTATGTGTGATCCAACTTGGGAGATTGGAATAGTCAACAATTTTGTTGATACTCGTAATTTGTCCGATCTTGCAGAGAGAAATGATTTTACATTTATCTCTGGTAATACAACTTGGATTGATCAGATGATTCAATATGCTTCCAGAAGAAAAGCAAAGATCGGATCATTCAAATCATTTAAACTGGACGATATTGGAGAATTGGTAGCAGGTGTTCATAAACTGGATTATAGTAATATTACAAATTCAGTTGTTATGTTACCATGGATTAATTTCAAGATATTCAGTTTATATAACTTAATGGATGCAATTGTAAACCATTGTATCGAACACAAATGCCATGATCTGGAATATATATTTCAGAAAGCAATTATGAATGATACTGGATATCGTAAAATACATCGTCAAACAGTATATCTTATCAATCGAATGAGAAAAGACTGGTATGATAAACTCGGATATATTATGGGGAATAATGTAAATAAACATAATACAAAACGAGGTAAGTTTGAAGGTGCACTTGTTATGGACCCTTTAAAGATGGGTGATGATAACAAGATGAAAATGATTAATGCAGTTCCAATTAATATTATAGAGAACTGTATTGATTTTGATTTCAAAGCACTTTACCCCTCATCGATCGATGAGGGAAACATTGCATCAAATACTCAGGTTGGTAGACTTGATATTCCAAATAAATGGAAAGCTATTTATCATTATCATAAAGGCAATCTGAGTAAAGATATTCCGGTATGGATATTTGATCCGGGAAATTGTCATGATTTTCCGTTTATTGAAATCGATGTAAAAAATGGAAAGAATCGAAAGAAAGAAAAGCTTTATGGTACGGTATCAACTTATCTAGATGAAGGTTTTAAGAAACCAATTGATCTCACTGGAAGTGGTGATAATAGTATTGAATATCATGAAGAAGATTTCGAAACAGTATTATATGAAAGAGTATATCATAATGAAAACAGTTATATGAACGATCTCTACACAAGAAGTGGAGAGTTTTTGGAGAATAAGGTTACTGATAATATTATTGAGTTTTGTCATCGATGGTTTGGATTGGCTAATGTTCAAGAGATCTTATTAGATATCGATGAATTTTATGCAAAAAATAGAATTTGTTATTCTACAAAGAAATATTGGCAAGAATATAATCTAGATGATAATAAAGAACTTATTATTACTCCAGTAACCGATCTTCATAACAAAAAGATTAATCCAATCTATTTTGGAAACGATCATCTCCATCCGATATCTTTATATAATGAAAGGAAACAATCATAATGGCATCAGAGCTAGAATATATTGAAAATATTATCAAAGCAACTATGCGTACTGATGATTATTATGTAGAAAATGGACTGATTATCGGAAGTGATGTCGGTGGTATTATTTACACCACCGACATTTCTAATAAAATAAATCCATCTTTTACATATTATCATACTACAAGTAAAGAGAATATTACTCGTATGCTTCAGGTCATTTCTCCGTTCATACAAAATGGAAAAATTATTTATCTTAATTCAAATTTAAGAGAAGATCCTGAGTTTGAGAATAATATTACTCGTAAAGTAGATGAAGGTGCTTTTAATTATCATATTATTACAGATACCTTACATCCTATCTTTATTACTTTATATCCTGGAACGTTTCATCTGGCAAAAGCAGATCACGTTTCTTTAACAGTAAAAGTTCTTTCTATATATGATAATATTGCGATGGCAGATTTTTTAATCCATAAAAAGAAACTAAATATTGATTATCATATTTATTTCTTATTTATGACTTTCTAGACAAATATGCTATGGAGGAGGACATATGTCAGAGTCACAACAAAAACATGACGTTTTCTATGATCAAGTTATTCAAGTAAATAATATGATTCCAATGGATCAACATAATAAAAAAGAACGACTTGTAATGACTCATAATAAATATCCTAAGCAATCGTCTTGTGTTGGAAAAATCATCAGAATGAAATATACTGACGAACGAGAGCAAGGCGTTATTCATTATCGATTCTGGATAGTAAACTATGATAAGAATCAGGGTTGGCCTGAAAAGTTTATTGTATTGCGTTGGGATGATGAATATCCTTATCGGGTAATCTTAATGAGTGCCACTGGTGTTGTATTGGTTACTAAAGATACAAAGATGCTGAATCTGACATATCCTAAATTCTATCAAGCATCAGAGAAGATACCAGAATTTCCAAGACGAAAAGAAATTGTTTATGGAGAACAGGTTACTACCGATGTATTGAGAGAAAATTCTATTAAAGAATTTATTCATCAATATCCAATTCAAGACAATCGTTATTTTGGTGCCGCGGTATATACAGAATACATAAATGATATTACCGATGAAACCATTACGAATAAATTAGCCGGTACAAAGTTTAAAAACTGGAGGGATTATCGATATCAAAAAGATAATACTCTGGCTACCAAACATGATCCTGATACAATTTACGAAGAGGTTATGGCTGGTGATAAAATCAATGGAGTAAAGAAGCCATATCAATTACGTGGATTCCCGTTTTTCTATAATCGACATAAGAAAGATTTGGTAGACACTCCTTGGAAAGCTTATAATAAAGGCTTCATTATTAGGGCCGATAAAGATTCTGATCGTGGAGTAATCGTTGTTGCAGAAACAATTGGTAATACCATAAGATTTGTTACAGATAAAGAAGCTTATTTCTATACTAAAACATCTTGGCTTAAGCCAGATCGATTACGAGATCAGAGAAAGATCAAAGAAACCATACTAGAGTATAAATTAGAAGGAGAGGAATAATTTATGAAGTACATTAAAATTGACACAGAAAAAGAAAATATCAAGATTGATAAGTATGCTCCTATCATTACGGTAAAAGATCATACAATGATTGGATTAACAAAATCTAAAAATAGTAAGACTGCTTCTATTATGTATATTTTACGATCTGAAATTGAATCGAAGGAAACCTGTATTGCTCTTAAGGTATCCTATACGATTGATGATAATGTAGATCTGAATTATATTGATAATATTGCTACTTTTAATTTCAATAAAATGGATGATAATTATAAAGAGCACGCAAGAGAAATCTTACGAAACATCAATATCAACGATATGTGGTATTCCGATCTTTGCCCGGTAAAGTGGGAAGATGATTATGTTACCATTAAGGGATATCATTATATTGATAAAGTACACTATGAAGTAGATATTAAACTTCCTATCAGTGTATATCTGTTTCTGTCTAAAGTTCATAGTGATATGATTACTTATATTCCTACAAATCCGTACTATACTTTTACAGATCCGGATTTTAATTATCATCTCTATCATCTTGATCAGATTGAGTATCTTGGATCTGATAATAGCGATAGTAATGAAGAAAGCAATAATGTACTTTCTATGTATCATGCAACTGGAGATCAGGATCTCTACATTACTGTACCATTTAATACTGATGAAGCGGTGGATGTAAGAAAGGATCTTTCCTTTGACGACTTTATTAAGGAGCATCCTGCTTTCTTCAATCTCGATATTATGTCATTCTTCTATTATACCGATCCTAGAAAGAATAGTATCATTCCTGCAATGATTGTCTACGATTCGGAAAATAAAGCATATAATATTTATAGCCTTAGTGATGATGTTTTTGTAGCATTATTTAATCCTGATAGAGAGGTATCTAAGGATGAAGCAAATAGTGGAGAATAAATCTGTATATGAAGTTCCTCAGCATGTAGTTTCTGTTGAGCACATTGTATTTGAAGGATTTACCACTACAAATGAGGAAGATAGGGATACGATAATCCCTATCTTCTCTATTATTGGATATCCTGGTTTTAGAAGAACTGAGCTTGTTGATAAGACAGAAAAAGTAATCTTCTCTTTAGCAGCAATTTATCATTGTGAAACAGAAGAAGATCAAGAGTATTTTAATAGCCTTGATTTTGTTTCTATGTGTTCTATTATCGCATCAAGATTTGATAATCTCTGTATGATATCTCCAATCTTTAAATTATCTTCTACAGAATTTATCATTCATGCAAAAGGTACAGATGATATCTATCAACTCAATTTTGATATTTATCAAATGAGTGTCTTCTCTTATATTGATAAATGTATCTTCGATCGTGTAGATGTAAATAATAGAGATCTTTATACATTGTATAATAGCTCAAAATCATTTAATTTGAATTTTATAAATACAAAAAATAAAATTCAAATTATGGATTTATTTGCGATTGGCTCAACAGGTGTATTTCATATTACATCAAATACATTGGCAATCCCAGATGCACCATTCTTAAACGATATTTATCTTGGATATACAGAGGATAAAAGATTTTTAAATACAAAGCATCGGCAATTTAGTGAATTTTATGATGTATTAAGTAATATGAAAGATACTTCAATATTTATCTATACCAATCCATCAATCCGTATAGAAGCAATTAAAAGAGATATAACTGAAGACAATCAGCAGATTAATGAAAATACTTTTACTTACCTATGGACAGCATTTAATAGTGATGGGTATTATCTTTTGTATTGTAATTATCTTACATTTAAGTCCATTATTGATGTGATAGAGGATACGATAGATGAATATTTTGAAAATAATAAAGATACTATTATAAATCGAATTAAGAATAGATTATAAAAGCAGTATAATATCCGTAGGGCTCGTATTACCCTACGGATATTATACCGCAAATAATTATGGAGGCACCAAGCAAGTATATTGTCACAGGGGTAGTATAATATACAAACTTTTACTAAAATGTTGGTATAAAATTAAATAAATATTAGCGATTTACTACCATTATATCAGTAGTATTTAATATAATATTCATATAACTATCCAATAATCTTGATATACCAACATTTATTTTTTTTGTCAGGATAAGGGGTGTTTCCAATGAATGATATAATATCGTATACGCACAATACTATTATCGATACCGAAATTCGTAAGAATCATTTAATCCCGCATCGAGTTACCAGAGAAATTCCATATCGAAAGAATAGCATCTACTATTCTTCTTATTGGGGTTCTATATTTAAAGTCATATCTGTTGAATATGATTCAAATACCAAAGAATTTTTAGGAGCTTATATTCGCTATGAATCTAATTACTATGGTATGATTTGTTCTGAACTAGATATTGATGATTACGAATTAGAGGTAGATACAAAAAAGATCTATAAACAAAATATAATCAACTCTAACATACCGTATTCTGGAGCTGAAATTAGATACTGGTTCTTCGTAAATCAAATAAATGGGTTTAATCCTGTCTATAGAGGGTTTTGGAAATTCATTGATAATACTTCTGGTCATAAGATCGCTGATGAAAATAAATATATTGTGCGTGCCGATATTAATCCAAAGACCGGTAATTATATAAATTGTATTATGAAAAGGGTAAAAGATACTGGTAGGTTCTAAACCTACCAGTACTTTTCAAGTATACTTGTAATTAATTCTTTTTCTCTTCTGCAGGCTGCTTGTTATCCTTCTTCTCCTCAGAAGTCATTGCCTTAAAGTAACTGACCATCTCATAATTAGATCTGATATAGATCTTATAGTCATACTTATAACTCTTCTGATTGAAAGATCTCAGAACAAGAACCATGTACATTGGAAGATTGGATACGATATATTCGACAACATCCTTATTCAGAGAATATGTTCCATCCTCTTTAAAAGTCTTATAGGCATCATAAGCATCAATAACGTTTCCATTACTATCCTTGAACTCATTTACCTTGCCAGTCTTATCCTGTGCACAGTAAATCAGAAATTCAAGTGCTTCTGTCTTATCAGACATAGCAAACTTAAGCTCTTCCGGCTTATGAATATACTCAGTAATACTCTGAATATTTGCAAAAGATACCGGCTTAGAGATAACCTTAGCAGTCTCTGCAAGTGGATGGAGATTTTTATCTGCTGTTTTGAGCATACCGTTCAGTTTATTGAGATCGATGGAGAAAGCATAAAAATCGTTTCCGTTGTCTCCATTATTCACAACAGAGCAGCTCTTCAGAATAAGGCTATCCAGTTTCTTCAATGTGATCATTTTAGATATTCCTCCTTTAAGGAAAGTATAAAAATATATATTTAGTTACCTTCTATATTATATTATAGAATTATATTTTAGTTCATATAATTGAAAATAATTACTTAGCGAAATTTTAAATCATCATTTCAGAAGAATTACGAATTTCTTTATAATGCTGACGAATGGTATCTATCGATTCCTCAACCTCAGCAACTCGAGCTTGTTCTCTAGATAAGTCAAGCTCTTTCACTAAGTTATTATATAATTCTTCGTTGTCAAGTTCTCTACGATACTGCTCACGATAAAATTTCTCACCATTTAAAATTGATGTTTCGAAAGACGTGATTTCATTATATAAGGAACTGAGCTTAAACATCTTTAAGTCAGTAGACACCTCTTGCAGGTTCTTATCTTGTTCTTGATTTTTGGTATCGAGAGAGTTTAATTTATCAGTGGTATCTTTTTTAAATTGTGATACCTGATTATCAACGGAACTATTAAACTTACGGCCGATCCAAGATATGAAACTGCTAATAGGATTAAATTTAACCTTTGGATTAAATTCGATGAACATCAAAAGGATGATAATGGTGAAAGCAATCCCTTTGTAGCCCATATCGTATAGCCATTTTGCTATCACTTCCATAAGTTAGTAGCTCCTTTCTGTAGTAGTTTGATAGCATATACTAATTAGGCATTATATTAAGATTATCCCATTAATCTAAGATTTATATAAGTGTTGAAGTCATGGCATATGCTCTAATACATGCCAAAACTTGCGGTATACTATCGATATGTTAAATTCGGAGGTAAAATGAGGGTGGATCAATATCCACCCTCATCACCTTCATCTTCTGAATCATAGTCTTCGCTTGCACCAAGATCGTTTGCGGTATCTGTCTTATTTTCCAGTTTCGCTGCTTGTATCATATCATCAATCTTGGTAAAGTCAAGATATGTTCCTAATTGATCTCTTGCATATAGATTAATAAATTTATGTTTAATCTCTTCATCTATATCTGGTTCAAGCATTTCAATAATACCAGAAGCGTAATCCTTAGTATTATTTAATAATTGTTGTGTATTGGTCAAAGCAAGGAATGCAGGTGCAGGCAATACCACTTCCATTGTCTGATCATTTTCATGATATTCATAATTATACAACTTTCTAAATATCGTTGTAAAGAACTTTTGACAGATTCTCTGTCTCTTATATACTTTACGCAGGAATTTAGAGTTCGACATGGTAAATCTAGTTGCATAATCAACCTGATTTACAGATTGTACAAACTCAAGCGGGACATCCGTAGAAGATACAGCCTGATCTTCCATACGATCCATTAGATCAGTAGGAGTTTCAATCTGCTGACCATTCATGACTTCCATCGTAACAGGCGGATCTCCAGACTGAGATACCGGAATAATATGATCATTATATCTTCCAATAACATTGAAGATTGTGTTCATATTCTCCAGAGATCGCATTCCCATATTACCCTTCTTTAACTGATTGACAACATTAAGAAGAGTACGAGAAACATTCTGTTCTACATTCTGCTTTACATAATATACTCTCTTATCATTTGCTCTGGAAACTCTTCCAATCGCATCGTTCAGATAGAGCATACAGTAAATCATAGCAGGAACAACTGCCTTCTTTAGATCAGAAATACCTCTATGAGTGTCTTTATCCAATCTAAAATAAATATGCTGAATATCATCTGCGGCAATATAAGAAACTCCAATATTATTTACACCCGTAGTTGTATTGAATTTATCATTATATCGTAATACAGCATAGATTTCTTTTTTCAGATCTACATTTGCATTGATAAATTTTGCATCAATCTTGTTGGATATTGTAGAAGCAATATATCCAACCAATGCATCGTTTTCTTTATCATATTCATCTGCCATTAATTTGGTATTATTGGTTAAGCTATTATAGCTATATCCATTTAATACCAGATTTTCAACATAAGTATTTGAGATCTGAATATAGATATATCCAACACAAGTATCCATCATATAGACTGGAATGATCTGATCTCTTGGTATCTTATAGCATACCGCACCATTAATTTCATGAACATCAACGTCTTTATGATTTGGATCTATTAGGCCATCATTAGCAGGAGCAGTAAAATCTGCTATCTGTGTTCCCAATTTTAACTGAGATTCTGTATTGGTATCTTCATGAAAATAACTTTCTGTAACAGACTGATATTTTGCAGAAACTTTCTTTGACTCAGCAAGAGTTTCAATTGGTTCTGGGATAATACCAGACTCATCAAAGAAGAGATTAATCTTCATCTTATTATCATTAATCTCTTTAACAAGTTCTTTGGCTAATTTACGATCTTCTCCAAATCCAATTTCACCATTATATTGAGCGCCTTCAAAAATACATTCTCCTCCAAAGGACTCTGGTGTATTACAAATCTCTTGTACTAAGTTAGCAGACTCATATCTCATTGGCTCCATACCATAGATACCATTTGCCTGCATATATTTCTTTCTTTTTAATAATCTTTCAAAAGCTTTTTGATAAGGAACCAAGTATAAGAAATATTCACCATATTTTGCAGTATCATAATAAATCTCATCGAAGAGATCTTCTACGCTATATTTCTCTTTTACCTTATTTGCTTTATCACTAAAAGTTCTTAAAAATTCCTCAGAACTCTTTCTTGGAACAATATTTGCAAAATCTTTGGTAAAATTATCAGAAGATAAAACGTTATCCTTTTTAATCTCCAAGGCATCTTCAAGCTTTGTCATATACTGGCAAATGAGATCATATTGATAATCTTCTGCTTGTAGAGATTTTCTAATATTATCAACGTTAATTGTATCAAGAATCTGCCCAGAGTCATCAAATAGTTTTGATAATTCATCCTCAAAACTAGCATTACTACTATTATTTTTTGATTGAATTCTAGTGTATAGACTAGATAGATCTGCTGCATTTTTACCATTGACTTTTGATAATAAACTATCTATTGTATTATCAATACCAGTGGTAATATCTTCCATGTCTCGTTTATCATCAATACGAGATTGATAAGTTTTTTGATAAAGTTGATCCATATTGGTAGAGAGATCATCTAATTGCTTATCAATTCGTTTTGCTTCTTTTGAAACATCTTCGGAGTTGTTCGGCATACTTCGACCTCCTTTCGTAATTAATCAAATGTGATATTATTAACTATTAAGCCATAAAATACAGGTAGTAGGACGAATCCTACTACCCGTACATTTGTCAATTAGACAAGAGTGCCAACTCCACGATAGGAAGTAGCAGACGTAGCGGTTGCAGTGGATGCATTGGAGGTAGTGCCACCATTATCCGTATTTGCAGCCTTAACAAGATTCTCAAGGTGAGATGCAGACTTCTCATCCATAATTCCCCAACGATAGTTAGCAGAATCAAGAACAGCCACATCCTCAGTCTTGACAGTGCTGTACGTAACACCACCAGCATTGTTCGAAGGATTAACCTGAACACCAGTGATATCCTCAAGCAGAGACTTTGCAGCCTTATCAACCATATACCCAGTAACAGGGAAGCAGTTGAAGGAGATACTCATCTCACGGTTGTTGATATCACCCTTAGTGGAATCATACATAGACTCCTCAGCCTTGGTGAACTGTACATCACAAAGCAGATAAGCCTTCTCAAGACGAAGCATGGTATTATCAGTAACCATGTACATGAATGTACCGACTTCGTTCTCAAGAGACGGCTCAAGGAAGCCCTTAGCAATCAGGCCATGATAGGTCTTAGCCTTAGACATCGGGTCCTTAATACCACTAAGATACTCTGCCATATACTTGGTAATCAGAGAGCCTCTTCTCTCATAGAACGTAGAAGAAAGCTCAACAGAAGTATCTCTAGATACGTTGGACAGGAACTTAACGGTGTTAACACCATCACCAACCTCGTAGCCATCACCAGTCATATCCGGAAGACCACTGAGTCCACGGAACTCATACTCGAGCATATGGTTAAAGGACTGAACTATGTCCTTCATGCCAGAATCTTTCTCGGCAAGCATTTCCATAAACTTAGGCATCTTCAGGACAGCCAGAAAACTATAGCCAGTCTCGAACTGATCAAACTGACCAGGCTGAGAGAAATCGATGACTCCACGGAAGGCATTGTACTGAGTGAGGTTCTTCGGACGGATTGTATAATTATTTACAATACCGGTATTAACTGCATTTTCAGAAGCCATATCTTATACCCTCCTTCCTCAAGCTGTTGTAGTAGTATCATTCGGAAGAGCATACAGATCAAAGATCTCGGTCTGTGCCCAGTTACCGAACTTAAACTGAATTGCTGCATGGAAAATTTTATGCATAGATTCAATGGAATCCTGAACATAAGTAAAGCTAAGCTCTGCAAAGCGAGACTTAAAGTTCTGAAGAACATTGTTGCACGCATCTGCATAGTTCTGGAAATCTGTACCACTGGTAAAGGTATACCGGAACTTAGGGCAAGCAGTACGAAGTGCTCTTGCAACTTCCTGAATCGCAAGCGTATTGTTCATATAGCTAAGCTGAGATATCGTGCCAGTCTTGGAAGTATACAGAGACTGAACAACGCACTGACCTTCCATGAAGATTGCATAGTTAATTCTGGCATCATCAATCATAGCCTTCTGATTTGCCTTAGGCGTAATCTTCGGAACGAAATTGATCGTACCATCGATTGCATTCGGAAGAATCATGCTATTAATGAAACCAGCCATAGGACGATATGCACCGTCTGCAAAGATCGGAATCGCTGCTGCAGAGAAATCATACATCATGGTTACACGCTCTCTGAGTTTGGTCTCAGGATCGTAAATCATATAAGTAGTGAAATAATCTGCAATATTAAAGGTCTTATACTCAGGCTTGATACCATTATAATAGTCCATGATATCAACGTAAGAGAAGCAGTCAAGACCATAATCTCTGAAGTATGCACAATCCTTTCGGAAGTTTACAAACTCAGCGATTGCTTCCTTAACCTTAACAGGATAGTTTGCATCAAAAATTGCAGCAATCTTATAAGTATCAACATCCCAGATCGAATCATCGAAAGTACCATCAAAGACCTCAATAGCCTTCGTAGTCCAGATGTCGGTTCCGAATGCCTTATCCTTGAACGAACCATCAGATCCATTTGCAATCTCGATTCCATAGGAAGAACCAAGATCAACAGACTCTGCATCAACAGTTACGCCAGCAAGAGCAGCATTTCTGGAATCTCTTCCCTTAATCAGATCGCACTGCTTCACCTCATCCTCAGTCAGTCCAAGAGAAGAAGCAACAAAGCTTACATATTTCTCGAACTCTCCATCGATAGGATAGAACTTAACCTGAGGAGTTGTGAACTCATTAAATCCATAAAGAGCATTATTATAAACCGTCTTCGGATTCATGGTAGCGGTTGCAGAATCAAGGATCGTAGATCCATCATACACAATCACATCATAAATCATATCAGACAGATTCTTAGAAAGATTATAATCGGCAGAGATACGAACCGACTTTGCATCAGCGCTCCGTCCATTATCAGTGATAACAAACAAAGTAAACTTTCCAGACTTGGTAACCGTAATCTCATCTGTACCATCTACTGTGACCTCAGGATCTCCAGCAGCTTTAATCTGATCTTTAACATCCGAAATAGTCTTACAATTGGTAACAGAAGTAGACTCCCATTTCAGAGAAAGAGTAGTCTTAGCAGTGTCAATAACATATTTATCTGTAGCGGCTTCATCCTCAACACCAGTCTTCAGATACTGAAGGCTAACACCGGTCTCACCATCTCCAGCTTTCTTCGCAACAGTCTTAGCAGTTGCGGTAACAGTAAGAATCAGATTACCAAGCAGAGCATCATCAGGAACAAGTCTCTTTATGAGAAGTCTTGCTCCATTAGTGATATCATTGGCTGCCTGAATTGCAGGCTGGCCATGCTTAGCAAAATTCATCTTAGAACCATAAAGGGCATAAAAATCATTAGCGCTGGAAACAACTCTAAGATCTTCAGGCCCACGGTCAAAGCTAGATACAGCGAGATAGAGAGGAGAGTTATCAACCGAAGTACTATTTAAATCGCCAAGATACGATCTATCGATAAAATTTACTATAGTACCAGGATACATAGTATCAATTCCTCCTTGTGTAAAATATTTTAAAAGATATATTTTCGTCCCAATCTGACGATCCCAATCCTAATATTATACAAATGTTGTGTTTTTGACCCACTATCCGATATAAAAAGATACTATAGAATAGACAAATAATTAAATTAGGAGGATAGCTATGATGTTCGATGAAGACATTTTTATTGATATTTTTAAAACACTATATGAAGGAACTGATACGATAAAGGTTGCAGATAAAAAAGATGATAAAGTAATCTGTATCTTAGATATTACCTATTCTGATTTTGGAAGATGGATCTCTGTTGCGAAACATAATATTCAAGAAACCCATGATATGAAATTTGTAATTCATACTTTTAAGCGTTCTATAATTGAAAAATTATTACTTGGTGTTATGCTTGATATTGATGAAGAAGATCTCTATGAATTAACTTATGCTGCTGATGAAGAATTAAGGACAAGAGAATATCGTGCAATCAAATCTTATATGAAAACTTATTACTGTGATGACGATGAAGAATAAAGCAGCAAGAGGTAAAATTTACCTCTTGCTCTATTTTATGCCATAACAACTTTCTCAAGAGGACTGTCTTTAATCTTATCTTCATCTTCTGTAGACAGCATAACAGAAGCCATTAGAGATTCATCAAAGTTCTCACTTGTCAAAGCAATAAATGGTGAAGTATACTTTGGTACTGTCTTTATAGAAATCTGTTGATACTTTGTCATATCAGACATTGGTGTATATCGAAATGGCTTTGATAAATCATTTGGATCTCTTTCAAGCTCTGAAATTAGAATACCAAAAAATTGCATATTGATACCAAAGCTATATCCATTAATCTTCATCGATTGCTCGAAGTATTCATGTAATTTATCATAAGGTATTGTATTTGGTTGTTTCCCGCCATTGATAACCATCATCGAAAATAGACTCTCGACATTATCAATTGAGTTTGGTAAGTTTATATCAGAGATTGCTTCGTCTCCATTCTTAAAATGTAATACCTGATAATCTTTTGGTTTTGTATTTCGTAAAGATAATCCTTTTATCTTTTCGATCGTATAAGGTTTACATTGAATCATTGTCGGATATTTAAAGATGTGAGACTTTTGTAATTTACCATGTTCATCTACAATGCCCCAGTCAAATACACCAAGTACATAAACATATTGACCGACAATAGAAGCATTGGGGTTCTTTACATCGGTAAAGTAATCATCTGGTACATAGTAAACCAATTCACCGGTTCCATTATATAATAAAGCATTTCCACTCTGCTTTAGAAATTTAGGAATGTTTGCCATTATTTTTGCCTCCTTACTGAAATTATATAAATGTCCTATTTATAGATATTCATAAATTAAATTTATTTTCAATTATATACTATATAAGTGATATATAATGTAGCAGTAATAATATTGCTACTCATACATGTCCCTGTATCGGGACATTAAATATAGATCAGGAGAATGAGATGATGAACGCAACTAATATTGAAAGCATGGATGATGTATTTAAATTTTTGCGTCAAACTATCAAAGAAACTTATGGAACATCATACAATGAATATTTTAAGGAGTTTAAAATATCTCCAATCATTCGTATGGTGGTACCGCCTGCTGATGATTTTATGAAAATCGTAAAGTCACTCATGCTAGATAAAACTAGTGTGGATGCTATTTATACGATCTTCACAAACTCTGTGAAAACAGATAGAAAAAAAGAAGAGTATCGTCTGATTTATCAAGATCTTAAGAATGATCTTAGTAAATTAGACAATACAGAAGAAACAGATAATACAGAAACAGCAGAGCAGGAAGAGCACGAAGAAGAAACGACAGAACAGGAAGAACATGAATTTGTTCCGGCTCCTACTGATCTAGAAAAAACGGTTGATAATATGGTTCAGCAGTATAAAAAAGAAAATACTGATGTTGAAATTCTTCCACCAGTTTCGACAATCTCGCCAGAAATGACGGATTATCGGAAACAGTTCGGCAGTTTGTTTGCTGAAGTATGTTTCATGCATGGCATCGTCATCTCTGATGTCATGACATTCTTTGATCTCTCTGAAAAAGAGGCCAGAGATATGATTGGAGGAAAAATTGATCCTCCAAAGTATTTAGCATTGAAACAATTTGCCAATGCTCATAAATTAGGGTATAATATATTTGAGCAGCTTGTTGAACTTGCGCAAAAAGGCAGACGAGATACTCACATTGAATTGCCACAGACTACATATGATTATCTCAATCGTCATCCATTGGCGATTGATGCAATAATTGCTGCATCAAGAGAAAATCTTGATGATGAGTACTGGGGTGATTTGATGAGAAACTGCTAATCCTAAATATTCATAAAAGCCTCGTAGAGTATTTAAACTCTACGAGGTTTTATTTTTTATATCTCTTTTCATCTTATAAATATTTTCTTTCTATAATATCAGAGATATCACATCCAAGACTATCTGCTAATTGATAAATTGTCTCTACAGATGCTTTGTTTATTTTTTCTGGGTCTTGTTCATAAGATGCAATACTCTTTATATTAATACCCGATAATGCGGCGATATCTTGTTGGGTGAATCCTTTCATTACACGAATTCGTTTCAAGTTTGATTTATACTTCTTTATTTCTGAATTCTTAATAATCATATTCATTACCTTCTATATACATATTTCATATCATCTTCTATATAAATTTTATCTTAGTGTATATAGAATAATAAATTATTACTACCATTAAACTAGTAGTAATCTTGTAAATATTTAATAAATAAATACTAAAATATTGGTAGTAGATTATTATCTACTACCAATTTATTTATTCCTTATTCTGAAAATATAAGGTATATCCTGCTATAGCAAGTGAGATTAAAATATAGAATATTCTTTGCCATATCTCATTTGGAAAGGTTACATTATCAAATAGTTTCAGCATTTCGTTAATGATACTAATGGTCGCAAATGCAATCGCAATGATATCGATAACGATTCTATAGAATTTATTATAGACCTTATTAAATAATAATTGTAAAATCTGCATTACAATCAGAGCAACAAATAATGCTGCTGTTGCTTCTGTCATTCTCCATGTAAAAACCATGGGTATTAATTCAATCTCATTAGTCATCATAACGACCTCATTTTTCGTGCTAATATTTATAGGTACATGTTCAATTACAAAGATTTTAAACTTTTCTGATAGATTACTGCTTAAAGAAGAAACAAGGGCTTATAATCGATCTACGCTCTTGTACAGTATCTTTTTTATTAATATCTTTCATATCATCTAGTGTTGGTAAACGATAATTATTTTGTTTAATTTCTTGAATTCGATTCTGCATAAAATTACCCATTTGATTTGGATTTGGCAATTGATATTGTGAATTCGGAGTATATTCAAAATGAATATGATTTGGAGACAGTATCTCTGTCGTCTTCATCAGTTCTGAATTATCATCAGAGTATGTTCGAATTCTCTGTGTCATATCTAGTAAATCCGATCCAATCCATTGCTGATATAGTTTTTCAAATAAATCCCATCTTCCTAAAATCTTATCTGCTGGATAAAAGATTTTACCATCATGAAATAGCTCATGTTCTGTTGTGGTAAGTGGTATTAATCCAACCAATAATTTATAGTGAAGCATCATGACTTCTTTTGCAACCATTTCTGGCTCTAGAGATTCTTGATAATACGTTCTCTTTTGATAAACAATTCCGACAATATCATATAGAGTATAAGGATAATGATGAATCTCTATTCGTATTGCTTTATTCTCTCTTGAAGAGATTTGTTCTATTCCGGATTCGTCCATATGATAATACTCTTTTAGATAGGCTATAAATTCTCGATATTCAAAACTCTGTCTTACTTCTTTTTCAATATATTTTAGATACTTCTTAAGATCTTTATCACTGTCCAGATCAAAAGTCATGAGATCATATTCTGGTACATCTTTTAATACTACAGATGTCTGCTTATTTAATACTGGTAATGTAATATTATCAGGATCTATCAAGATATATCACCTCCTATACATCGTAATTAATCTAAAGTTCTTCAAATATAAATTCCGTATAGTAAAACAATTTTCAATTATATACTATTACTTAAACCTTAAGGCAAAGGAAATAGATATATTATTATATACATATAGTATTAGTATATTAAGTAATAATGTATACAAAATAGAGTATAGCAAATATAGATTATTCATTATTACTCAATATACAAATCATAATATCATGGAGGCATATAAAGTGTAGTAATTACATATAATAATTTTCAATTAATTTATAAGATTCATATTCATAAAAGAATTAATTATTTAAATTTTTCAAGTGCATAAAATAATTTTGATTAAAAATGAAAGGAGTACTATGGATTCAAGATTTATTCATTTTGGTGGAGATCATTTTTATCCAGAAAAATTCCAACCAATAAAAAATTATGAAACTAGTTTTGTAAAACCTCATGGTGGATTATGGGCGTCACCATTATCTACAAATGATTGGGCTGAATATTGTAAATATAATATGATGAATAATAAACTTTGGAATGGATGGTTTACTTTTCATTTAAAAGATCATTCTCAAGTTTTACAAATTACAAATCAAAAACAGCTTGATGATGCTTATAACGAGTTTAGAAATTATAATAGAATTTCTCATACTTCTAAAGCAGATTTATATTTCTTTGATTACGAAAAAATGCAAAGATATTATGATGCTATGTATGTTGAGATATTTGGATCTATTGAAGGGGGTATTGGTAGAGGAACTTATTGGTCGTTATATGGATTTGATATAACTACTTTACTTGTATTCAATCCAGATATTATAATTGAAGATACAGATTAGGAATTATAAATTATTAATCATAAATTTTAAATTTTCATATTTGATGAATGATATAAAAAGCCAGGTCTTATATAAGACCTGGCTTTATTTTTTGTAATCCGTATAGTAAAACAATTTTCAATTATATACTATTACTTAAACCTTAAGGCAAAGGAAATAGATATATTTATATAGTATATATAGTTATTATGTATAGAGTATTAGAGAGTATAGAAGAGAATTTATATAGTCAATTTATAGAGTAAAATAGTATATCAAAATATCATAATATTTTATCAAAATATAAAGACTCAAATATATAACAAAAATAAATATTTGTTTAAACAAAGATATAGATAAAATGTTTTATAGTACTTCATAAGAGATTGATATTTCGATTTGATAATTATATCATACAACTCAAATACAAAGAATTCCCTGTACTCCGCTATGAGTACAGGGATATTTATTTTTTGTAACCGTAAAAGTCAATTATTTCAATTATATACTATAAAAATGAATATAGTCAATAATATATCAAATCATCTATAGAAAGGAGGTGATAAAAATGGTAAAAGCTTTGAACATGAGTTCTACTTCACTCATTCGAAAATATTATCAATCTTTGCCCCACAAAGATGATAATAATGGTACTTCAACTATTTCAATTCCTGAAGAAAAAATAGTTGAAGTGCCGATATTAAAAACCGGCATACATACATAAACGTAATCAAACCTATTGCTATATAATCATGATATATGATTGGCCATATTTATTATATAGTGATAGGTTTGAAATTTAAAAGAAAGGAGACGATAAAATGAAGGTCTTGTTTAAAGACGATGATGACACATGGTATGATGATCATACCACATGCGGACGTTAATCGTAAATTAATCGAATAAAGATAAAAAGATAGAGTGTATGTGCTCTATCTTTTTATCTTTTTTTGCTTTTACACAGTAAATTATTTTTCAATTATATATTATATTTATGGATATAATAGTATATCCATAATTCATCATATTTAATTTTCAAGGAGGAAAATATGTATCTCAAATCTAAAGATCTCGAAAATCTCATTTCTGCTGTGGAGGGGAAAGATTTAGCTTCTGTAGCAAAGGTAATCAATGGCTTTACCGGAAATGAGATTTTTACACCAGAAAAACTTGCTGAATTAAATACACAGCAAGTTTCAACTTCTACTGATAATAGCACATCAGAAAATATTGATGATGCTGATAGTAATAGTGGTTATTTTACAGCACTTGATTTTACTGCATTGACCAAGACGGTAAAATCAGCATTAGTATCAGTTCCCAGTCGAGAAGAAGCTAGGTATATCTCTGATATTTATTATCAGGTACAAACCATGCGACTTGCTGTAGAAGGTCAGCTCAGAGCTATGGCACAAGGAGCTGATCAGGATTCGGATATCGTAAAAGATAATAAAACGATTTCTGTTCCGGTGCAGTCAAAGCCGTTTATGGAATGGTATCATGACAATCTTCTGCTTATGGAACAGCAGATCAAGAAAGCACTATCTGTATTTGCGGATAGCACTTATATGGGTAAGTGGGCTGGTGCTAATTTAGGAATTGGCCCTACCATTGCAACACAGTTGGTTGCATATTTGGACATTCCGTCAGAGACCGGGTTTTATGCTGGTAACTGGTGGTCTTACTGTGGCCTAAATGATAATAACAGACCTTGGTTAGGACGAGAGAAGTCTGCTGCGATTATCAATAGGATCATTAAAGATCCCAAGCATATTACTGATTCAGAGGTAATGCAAATTGCTTCAGAGACAAAATGGCGTTATTCTTATTTTGAGGAGAATGCCAAAACAGAGTCTGGTTCTTGGTCAAAAGAACTCTTAATCAAGGCATCTTCAAAGGTACCTTATAATCAGCATATGAAAGTGTTGATGTACAAGATTGGACATCAGTTTCATCTTGTAAAAGGAAGAGATTCTCTCTATGGCAAAATCTTTACAGAGAGACTTGATTATGAGATCTCCAAGAATGAAAATGGAGATTACAAGGAGCAGGCAGCTAATATTCTCCGTACAAAGAATATCGGTAAAGATACAAAAGCTTACCAAGCTTATTCAAACGGCAAGCTGCCGATTGCTCAGTTAAATCAGAGGGCAGAGAGATATGCAACAAAGTTATTTATCTCTCATCTCTTTGAGGCCGAGTATTATAATAAGTTTGGCAAGCAGGCTCCGAATCCTTACATGCTTGCAGTACAGGGGCATAAAGGTTATATTTCTCCTCAGGTTCCCTATGATCGCTTTGAGCGAGATGGTATTTAATTCATTCTATTCTTGCTCATAATACTTTAAGTACTAGAAATAAAGATATAGAGATTACACTCTATATCTTTATTTTTTCCATTCTATAAATTCCGTATAGTAAAACAATTTTCAATTATATACTATTACTTAAACCTTAAGGCAAAGGAAATAGATATATTTATATAGTATATATAGTTATTATGTATAGAGTATTAATGTGTACATATCAGCCTAAATAATTTATAAAAATATTTTAAAATAGATACTATAATAATGTATCAATATTGGAGGTAAAATATATGATATGAAAAAATATAGATATCAGAAATTACAATGTATTCAGAAATTAGAATCAGTTAAAACTATAGTACAAGAATCAAAAGAGGATAGATGGATGAAATTAACAGTACAAGATATTGAACTAGCATCACAGAATGGAGGAGAACCTATGGAATGGGATAGTCCTATTAAACCTGGATATCGATTTTTAATAACCAGATATGAAAATAATGTAACAGAGTTTAATCAGTCGGAAGCACAATATACAATTAAAATTGCTATCTATGATACATTCTACAATCATATTATTACTTTGTGTTGCAGTGAAATCTATATTGCTGCAATGATGGATATGGTGGAAACGTTTATTTATGAATTTGATCATGAATCCAATACCTCAGTATCCATTCCATTTCAAATTGATATGCATGGTAATTATCCAGAAATTGATTTATTAAGAGATTATGAGCATATTATTGATCCAAGATCTTCAAAAACTTTACCGGGATATATGGATGAAAGAAATCAATTACCAAGAGATATTCGATTTACCATCAGAATCTTTAATCTATTGACCCATGTAATGGCAGCACCAGAAATTATTACGTTCTATCTATCAGATGAAGAATTATGTGAATTGATGTATGATTTATATTTTGTCGCACTGATTGATTTGGATACTGGAATGATGAATCTTGATCATATTGATCTCGATGAAGATATCGATCGATTATTTCTAAAGCATCTACCAGATAATCCAGATTATTATTAAAGAAATAAATTCCGGTAGGAACTTAATCCTACCGGAATTTATATTCTATTTTTATTTTTATCTGATCCAGTCGATCAAATGTATTTTCTTTTTTCTCGTGAAACTGCTGAAAAATACAAATTAGATTCTTGCGATAAAAGATGTGAATAATAGAATAACTTTCCTCTACTTTATGATTGATTGGATTGGTATAGTATCGGTCGAAGATAACTTTTAAGATGTCTTCTTGAATTCGATCTGAAGAAATATTAATATCACAACTGATCCAACTCAAGATTCCAGGATATACCAATCGATATTGTATAATTCGAATATCGGTTATCTTATATTTTTTCTGATCTAATTCAAATAGATCATATAAATCACGATCTTCAATATCACAATAAGATTCTACAGATTTCGTCATTAATTACTAAATTCATCAGACCGATACGTTCTCGACATAGAGAATTGATAAGCGTAGAAGATTCCTTTACGAAGCCAAATCGAAATAAAGATAGCCAGACCATTGAAATTATTCTGATCAATTTTATTATGAATATTATCGTAGTTGTAAGCAAATCTGCAATACGAATAATTTTTTTGACTCTCTGGTATATAGAGAACCTGATCCAGTCTACATTTCTTTCTCAACTCATCTGTATTCTTTGTATGCATTCCAAATTCATCTTGCTGCGTAAAAAGAGCATTGATTAATTTTGGCTCCATAAGTGTATAAGATCTCTTTAGTTCTTTGATCTCTCGATCAAGACAATCCACACCTTCATTATATTCAAGACGGGTAAACATTTCGATTGCAACTTTATTGATCTGATAATCTTCCATCTTATACATTTGATAAGGACGATTATTTCCAAATAAACCTTCAATCAAAAGCTTATCTGGTTCAACAAATCTCTTTGCATCTAAATCTGCAAGATCTTGTTTTGTTAAGACCTTTACATTTTTCGTTAAAGAAATCTTTTGAACAAGATTATTCAAAAACTTTTCAGTTGGAATGACTGGCATAACGGTATTAATACCTTCTCCGAAGATGCTGGTCTTATGCCCAAGCAGATCGGAGATACCATAGTTTTCGTATTTATATTCCATAGCATTTACCTCTCTATGTATTGATAAAATAATAAGGTTCATTAATACAATGTCAATTTATAAAATCCGTATAGTAAAACAATTTTCAATTATATACTATTACTTAAACCTTAAGGCAAAGGAAATAGATATATTTATATAGTATATATAGTTATTATGTATAGAGTATTAGTGTGTACATATCAGCTTAAATAGTATAGAAGAGATATATCAAAATATAGTAAAATATTAAACTTAATTTATCAGATAAATAATATAGATTTATAATCTTTTGAATATATTGGAGGTAATATAAAATATGAAAGATACAACAAATAAACAAGTTGTACGAAACAGAAGTAAGATGAGAGACTATGGATTTGAAGATGATCCAGATATAGAGATTAAACATTGTTCTGTTTGTCAATACGAATCTGGTAAATTATTTAAAGAGAAAAAGTTCTCAAAAGAAATGCTAGATCAGTTATGTAGATACAGTATGATGGATAAAGAAATGATACATCAAATTGAATGTGCCCATCACTGTATTTTATGTAATGATGAAACTCATAATGAGTGGATTCAGATTGTAGGAAAGTAATTTTATTTTTTGTTTCTAAAAGGAGGATTTACAAATGGCAACAATTGAGATTAAGAATACAGATGAGGAATGTATTTTCTATCGTTCGATTAATTCGATTCGAATGGCTAGAAATACTAATTCTGGTAATATGATTCTGATCTTTGATAATGCATTCAATATTGAATTTATTGGAAAGCAAACTAAGGCTTGTAAGTCTATTTATAATTTAATTCGGAAGTATATTGATATTCCAGGGGTAAGTATTTATATTGATAGTCATGATGGAAAAGGCTGGACTGCAGAAGTATTTGAACCAGATGATTATAAGCCGATTGTAACCAGTGAGCCAGATGATGAAATACCACCTCAGATCGATTTTAACGATATATCAAAAGAAGCAGTTGATAAGATTGTAGAAGGCGCTGCAAAAGATGTAAATACGGAAGAAGTAACAAATACAGATCAGGATGACCCTGCAAAATCTGAAGATAGTGCTTCTCAGGATACCGAAAATACGAACGAATAATTATACTATATATCTCAAATACAAAGAATTCCCTGTACTCCGCTGTGAGTACAGGGATATTTATTTTTTATAACCGTAAAAGTCATTATTTTTAATTATATACTATATAAGTGATAAAAAGAAATATAGTATATATTGTCCCTGTATCGGGACTTTAAAAATAGATCAGGAGAAGAAATGAGAAATTATATGATGGAGCTTTTTGACGTGATTTTTAATAATGTTTGTAACGGGTATGAGAAGTACCCTGATCGTTTCAAAAATGGTACTGATCATGAAGTCCTTAAAAAGGACTTTAGAAAATATGTTACTAGAGATCTTTCTGTAGCCTCAATTGAGGCTACAAAGGATTTAAAATTAATAACATGCGGTACAATATTAGGACCAATGAGGGTCCTAATAGTGTATAATCCGTTTATTGTAATGCAGGCTAACGCCTGCATTGCTGTAAATGCAGGCAGATATAATGAAACTGGTATCCCGCTGACGATAATATTTGTCGACGGGTTATTCTACAAGCTGTCGAAAGACAGCCAAAAATTCATAATTTTCCATGAATTAGGGCATTCTGTTCGTGGAAAAAAGAAGTTTCGTAAATTGATGGAGGAGAAATCCTGTGATAGGTTTGCGAAAGCAAACTTACACAATGTGTCGGCAGTAGGCGCATTGCGTGAGGTTCGGAATACAGTTGCCTCTACTAGAGGAAACCGCATCCTTAAGAAAATTTCACTTGTAGAGATCGAGAAAAGGATCGCTGCAGTGGAATAAAATAAAGTACAGGGTCTATACAACCCTGTACTTTATTTTTATATTCTTTCAACTGCCCTTGATTTATTTTTTGCTGTTAGAGGAGTCATATATTGAGAATCTATCAGATTTGAATAAATATTTGCTGCCAGCAGATATACATTCAGCATATTCTTAGCCAAATCATCATCTTTTGCAACGGTGAAATCTTTATCAGATAAGGTACCTTTATCGGTTATTATAGCATCAGCTTCTGCACCAGCACGTAAACTATCCGCTCTCATTCTGGAGAACTCATCAATATTATAATCCAATCCATATGCTGCCAATGCTTCAAACTCTCTATCCGTATTCTTAGCAGCTTTATCTTCACTGGTTAAAAGTCCAGTCTTCATATCACGTTTATCTGTTGCAACAGAGACATGTGTCTTTGCTGCCAACATCTGCTTCATTCTCTTGATATGAATATAAATAACCATACAAGGTTGAGATTGTACTGGTTTACCAGTATCTGGATTTACGTATATATGTGGCAAATTTACTCTCTCAATTAAAGGTTTCTTTAAGATTTTAAACGCATCTACGATATCAGCCATCTTTGGCTCAATCTTAAAGATTTCATAATGAAATCGGATTGGTAATCGTCTCTCCCAAAAATTATAGAATTCTTGATTATCCATTTGAGAAAAGATATTACGATAATAATCAGAATTTGTCTTAGAAGGATCTACTTTATCCAAAACACTATATACTAAATTCTCAACTTGTTCTCGTTGAGATTTTGTCACTTCTTTTGCCATATTTATTTAACCTCCAATACGGTATCTGAAACATTTAAACTTTCTCCGCAAATACCAATAATAGAAATATTATTCATATCGATAGAACCACCAACAAAGCTGCATAAGAATTTTGTTCCTTTTGGAATAACCTGTTGATATTCTCCGGTATAATAAATCCCATCATTGGTAAAATTGGTATAGTCTGGATATTTATAAAAGTTTAATGCAAGAAACTTTGGTATCATTAAAGGAATATAGTTTTGTTCTGTATAAGACTTTCCATTAATGCCACGATTAATTTGCTGCACTTTCGGTGTATTGCATTTTAATTTTGTTGGATCTCCATTTTCCACCAAAGGAGTAATCATAAAGATTCTAAAATATCCAATTACGTTTGTGCAAACTTGATAAGGCATTGTATAAGGAGTTGCATACTTAATGACTTTTCCTTTATCATCATAAGTATTTGAATGCTGTTGTTTTAAAATATCATAGGTAATTGGGTCAAGACTAATACTCGGTAATTTTACATCTTGCTGTAATACCGCAATTTCTAGGCTAAGATGGGTAGAATAAGAATCAGTTGTATAGCTTTGGAGATAGGAAGCTCCACGGGTTGGGGAATCAGCCATTACATTTTTACCTCCTTGATTACTTTTTAATAAAATGTCTAATCATAGACATTTTACCATTTTTATCATAAAGAGAATAAAATGAATTTGAAAAAGATACTATATCTGTGAAACAATAAATCAATCTATATATTTTTAGGAGGCATTATGAACTTTATAAACGGAGCCATGACATTTAATGATATTTATGATTTAAATTATGAGTTTTTAAAAGAGCTCAGTATCTCGGTATTACCAAATGGTACTCTGATGTATCAGAATGATGATACTGGGGAGAAAATGTTACTCCAGATGGATAAGAAGAATATCGTTGCTAGTATTGATCCAAATAATATCCATTATGCTGGACCAATGGATATACCATTTGATATCTTGAATGATATCCGGTTAATGACAGTCTTATTCGGATTCTATCTTGATCGAAAGCAAGAAGAAGGAATGCCTTTTCTTTCCTATTTTGCGGAAGAAGAAATTCGTACATTAAAGCCAAATCCAAGATCTGTAAAAACATATGATATTAAATATACAGCACTTACTGTAAAGTATACGACATCAAATAGTATCACTTCTCATTATTATCACAATCGCTGTTTAAAGTTTATCGATATGATTTTTACAATGGAAGAAGATGAAGTAGATCTTACTAATTTTGATATAATTGATTTTGAAGTAGAAGCAAACTCTGCATTAAATCGTCCTAAAAGAGGAAATTAAAATATGAATATTACAATAAAGAATGTACCATACCCTAATATTGATCTAAATAGTAATCTACTATGGCTTATCAGCCAAGGTATCAAAATATCTGATATTAATATAAAATATAATGCAAATTGTTATGAAATTTTTGCTGTAAAGAATGGAGATACAATTCTTTTAGATCGATTTAAATGTACAAAAAATGAATTAAAAATCCAAATGACTGGTTTTTTAAATTTGTACGATTTCAAATTTGGCTCGACTCATCTCATGTCGATTTTTTAATTAATAACGCGGAAAAGAATTATCTTCTTAAAATTTTGGAGTTGATTCCTAAAGATCAAAAACAAAAATCTATATTAATAAAAACAGAACATGATTTATTTATTGAATCTGATAATTTTCAATATCATACATCAATTAATGATAATTCATTTTCTAATCTTATAAATGGATACAAATATAGTTTATATAGTCTTTTATTTAACGAATCAGATAAAACCTATGAAATAACCTATGAAATAAAAGATATTAAAGCAGATAAAGGAAATTAAAATATGATTACCCTTACAGAGAATCAGGAGCAGGTAGTACAAGAAGGAGTCAATTGGTTTTTAAACTCTTCGAATCAAATCTTTGAGATCTCTGGTGCTGCTGGTACTGGTAAATCTGTAGTGCTTCATGAAATTGTTTCTAGGCTTCATTTAACGGATAATGATATTCTGCCTGTTGCTTTTACAGGACAGGCAGCAATCATTATGCGTATGAAAGGATTTTCTACAGCCAGAACAATTCATTCTACTTTTTTTCATATCGTGAAAGAACCAGTATCATCAAATGATCCATTTAAGAGATATAATACTGCAATTAATAGAGCAAAGTATATTACAAAGTTTGAACCTCTACCAGTAGGCGTATATCGAAATAAGAAATTGATTGTAATTGATGAAGGTTATATGGTTCCAGATAATCTAAAAAGAATTATTGTAAAGCATGGAATCAAAATCTTGGTTGCAGGAGATGTAAATCAGTTACCACCAGTTGGTGGGAGCCCTGCATTTTTAACTGGTTATGGTGTTCATTATTTAACACAAATCATGCGTCAAGAGAAAGATAATCCAATCATTTATTTAGCAGAAAGAGCTAGACAGGGATTACCAATTAATTGCGGAATTTATGGTAACAATGTAATAGTGATAGAAGATAATGATTTGTCTCCGAAGATGCTGACAAATTTTGGTATTGTAATTTGTGGAACAAATCGAACTCGTGACATCTTTAATAATACAGTACGAGAATTTCTTGGATATCAAAATTTACCATATCCGCAGTTTAATGAACGAGTAATTTGCAGAGAAAATGATTGGGATATCGAACAAGATGGTATTGCATTGGCAAATGGACTTGCTGGTATTGTGAGCAGTCCTTATAGTATCTCATCTTTTAATCAAAGAAAGCATACTTTTTATTTTAATTTTCTGCCTGATCTTTTATCTGTTCCTTTTCAGCAATTAGAAGTGAACTCTGAATATATCGTTTCTGATTATAATGTGCGATCACAGATCAAGAAGGATAAAGTAGATAAGCCTTGGCTAGTACCAGGAGAATTATTTGAATATGCTTATGCTCTTACTACTCACTTGTCACAAGGTGGTGAATACCCTGCAGGAATATATTACGAAGAATATTTGCGTTCTGATATACAAAACCAATTAAACTATACTGGTATTACTCGATTCAAACAATATCTCGTCTACTGTAAAAAGACCAAAAAATATTATGCATTTCAATAATATTAGAAAGAGGTGAGATATGAGCTTTATACAGAGTCCTATTGATTTTGAGCTGATTAATAAGTATGATGAAAACGGTAACTTGGTTGTACACACTACATCAGATGGAACCCGTAAAGAATATCGCTATGATAAGAAAAGTAATTTGATTTACTATAATAGCGTAAAGGATAACATTGAAGAGATTAAAGAGTATGATGATAAAAATCGTTTGATTAAATCAGTTAACTCTGATGGAACGATTACGACAAAATCTTACTACGTTGATGATCAAAATCGTATTTCTGAAATACTCACAAAAGTAACAGATGTTTTTAATAATGAGCATATGATTACACAGAAATACGAATATTTCATTGATGGATCTTATAAGATCACATACTTTAATGATATGAATGAAGAAAAGATTGAAGTATATGATCGCTTTAATCGTATTACCTTGGAAGACTCTAGAAAATTTACCAGAATTTTTATTTATGATCGTTTTGGAAACAAAATCAAAAATATTAATTCGATCGGAAATGAAGAGAATTGGGAGTATAATCAAAATAATCAAATCGTTTCTCATTATGTAAAAAGAAATGATGTTGTTACTTATAAAGTAAATTATATTTATGATACTAAAGGTAATATGATACAAGAAAGCAATATCAATGGAACTACAATATATTATAAATATAATGAAAACAATCAAAAGATCTTAATGCAAACAAGCAGCAATTACTATGAGAAATATTTCTATGATGAAAAAGGAAGAAAATGCAAAACAGAAACTCCAATTCTTATCAAAGAATGGACGTATGATGACAGTAATCGACTCGTAAAGTTTGTAAAGAGAAGAAAGGAGAAGAATGACTAAAAAGAAATCTGAAAAAGATTTATTTAAATATAGTGGACCAGATCCTTTCAAAAGGTATAAAGATAAAGTAGATGAAATTGTTCCGGTAGAAGATCAAGTTCAAGTAGATAAATCTGAAGAATATAAACAATATGAAAATAAACAAGATTTAGATTGGAAAGGTAAATTTCAGAAACAGGCAGATGAAAAGATTATTGATCCAATCTTCTTCTATAAAGACGCTGTAAATCATATTGTTAAGCCGACTTATAATTTAGACGATCACCCAAATGAGAAATATAAGTTTGCAATTCTTCGTAGTACTGAGAATGGTAAATATGTCGTCGGTGGTTTATTACATTTTGAATTAAATGGTGTACAGATTAATACAGAATTAAATAATGTAATTCTAGTAGATCTCTTAAATAAAACGATATTGATCAAAGAGTTTGATAAGATCAATGAGACAATTAGTCCGGAAGATCCAGAAGAAAGACAATATATCATTTTAATGTCCTGTATTAATGAAGATACTGGAGAAGACGAATATCGTTGGGAAGCTATGCAGGGCAGATCAACAATGTATAAATATATTGCTGATAATGAAGATATGCTTGAAATAGATCCCGATAAGAGTCTTATCTTAACCGATAATGTAGCATTTAAAGATGCTTTAACAGTACGACAATTTGTGAGATATGTCAAGAATAAAGGTATGTTTGAGAATGATGGATTAGAATTTGATGATGACTATGCATATTGAATAAAAAATTCTTGAATTATATACTATAATAATGAATATCAATAATGATATTCATAAAATCTAAATATTTGTAATGGAGGAGACAATGGCAAATTCAAATTATTTTACCACTCAAACCAACAAATATCAGACAGAAGAATTTGTTGATTTGATGGCACCAGAACAAATACAGACAGATGCAAAACGCATCTGCCGAGAATTGATCAAGGGTAGAATCGATATCGGTAAATATGGAAAATATTTCCAAAACGCTAAGTTCACTGATAATATTTTAATCGGTGTACAAAGCGAATATGATTTTAATGCAACTAATGCAAGGGTTTTAAATTTTTATAATAATCAGTTTCCTGGCGATAGACAAGCTCAGTATAATTTCTATGTAAGCAATATTTTATCATATTGCTATTATACAATACTAATTAGACTTCAATCATTAAAGTCTTCAATGTATGAGAATATCGGAGTACTAACTGATATTCCAATTATATTACGAAATTATAAAAATTTTGATAAACTCTAAAGGAGGTCGATATGACAGTAGAAGGTTTTAAAGAATTTATAAACAAATTAAACGAAATAGGAATTCATACTTATCAGGTAAAGGCACAGGGTGGTAATAGAACTCTGTATAATAACGATAATCCTGATATGCCAAATCAAGATACTACTGGTAAGATTGCAATTCTTGGAGATGATCTTATCTCTGTTGAAGTAACAAGAAATAATATTCTTCCAGAGAGAAGATTCTTTGTAACAAGAACATCAATCGAATCTTGTGATTGTGTTATGGCACCAGATTTAACTGAAGAGAATACAAAGAAACTTCTTCAGGAGCTTGGTGTATATAACGATGAATGGAAAGCATTCTTTGGTAAGATTCCAAGAAAGATGGATATTATGCCTGGAACTGCTGGTATTACTACCATGAAGGATAAGGATGGAAATGATACACTTCCTCCTCATTCTGTTGGTATGATTACATATGGTAAGCAATAAATAAAAAATAATATATAACTAACAATTTGATACAATAGTATATGGTTGAAAAATGATGAGTAAAATCATTTTCAATTATATACTATATACTTGATATGTGGGTAGCATATCAAAAATATTTTTACATTTTTAAATGGAGGTACAAATCATGTACAACAATTTCAACCCTTATCAAGGAACCGGATATCAGTATAATCCGGGAGTAAATCAGGGAGGAGTCATTTATAAGCAGTGGCTCACTCCTGATGAGCTTAATAGTATGATTCAGAAGGGAGGAGATCAGTTCTCTCTTCAGATCACCGAGGACGAAAAGAATCGGGCTATCTGCAATCATAGAACTGCGGATGGTTCGAAGGATGTTATCGTTCCGGACGGAGACGATGGTACTTGCAAGTGCCTGTTCTGTGGCTATCGGTTTAGACCGGTATCTGAATCGATGACAAAGGACGACGTTCAGTCTGTCGTCGATCAGTTCGTCGACATTCTTCAGACGATCAAGATCTTTTATGTCAATATGCCTAGGGATGCTGCAAGAGAATTTTTCCAAATCATTCCTCTCGCAGAGAAGGTTCCGCAGCTCTTTGAGTATGCGGTAAGAGACTATGTCAACCATGCAAGCTATGATCCCATGCATTATAATGCGAGATCTATGAATTCGTTTGCAATGTTCAATTCTATCATTGGTGGAGGAGTTCCGAACTCTAATACTCCGAATCCGATGATGCAGGGACAGCCGATGGGACAGCCGCAGCCTGGATTTAATCCTGCTTTCCAGAATAACCAGTCTAATGGCTTTGGCTATTATGGCCAGCAGCCGATGGGACAGCCGCAGCCTGGATATGGATATCAGCCGACAACGGTTGGCTTCCAGTTCAATCCGCAGACGCAGTATCAGCAGCCGCAGCCTACACAGACACAGCAGCCGTCTAGTACCGTTCCGGTACAGAGCACTGCAACGACCGATGGCAAGAATGTCGATGTAAAGCAGACATTCAAGCCTTGAGTAATAATAAACAATTTTAGTTCTACGTAGAATTAAAAGATCAGAGTAGAGGGTATATCCTCTACTCTGATTTTTATTAATTTAAGTTTAATTCATTTTTATAATGATTTTTTAGTAATTTTTTAAACTGACCGTATACATTCGATTAATGGATACAGTAATAATCAAGTAATGATTGTAACTATATAAATAGAAAGAGAATATTTTATTTACTATAATTAGCAACTCTTAGTTGAGTTATATTGTAATCGTATACAATAAATGAAATGTAGCTATAGATAGTCATAAAGATATCATATAAGCACAATTCATTTTTGAATATAAATATTAATGGAAGGAGATCAGATGAAGAAAATTAAATTAGAAGTTGAAATGGAGGATAGATGGGTACCTGTATTTTTATCTTTCTTACGTACTATGGAAGCAAATGGAAACATTGGTCATAGTGAAACATTAGCAATTTATTCTGATGGTGATGGAGACTTTAGGCCAAAATTTCATAATGTATTTATAGATGGTAGACATATCAATTTTCAATATGATATAGTACCAAATACATATCATTCTTATTTCAAAAATTCTTGGTTGCGGAAAGAGCCAAGTAGTAACGATTCATCAAAAATGATAGAGAATTCGCAGTACAATTCTATTAATCTTTTTGATGCAGATATGATAAAATAGTGGAGGGTCCAATGCCTGAGCAATTATCAAAAGAACAAAAGGCTGCAATTGATAATTATAGCAAAGAAATTGTAACCTTAAAAGACTATGTAACTGGTGTACGTAAGATGCCAGGTATGTATTGTGCTGGTATTGGAAATCGAGGTTTTGAATCTCTGATTCGAGAAGTATATCAAAATGCAATTGATCAGATTTTAAAACCTGAGGTACCAGATAAATCAGTAAGTATTACTTATAATATGCTTACTTTGGAAACTACAGTGTCCGATCATGGATTGGGGTTACCATTCCAAGATATGGAAAGAATCATTACCAAACCAAATACCAGTAAGAATTATATTAAACAGAAATATCAATATAGTTCTGGATTACATGGTGCTGGTCTAAAAGTTACAAATGCATTATCATCTCAATTGATTGCGAAATCATATAAATATGATGGAACAGCAATGCAGTTTGAAACAAAAGATGGATATCCGATTAAAGGAACAAATCCAAAACCGATCAAGAATCCAAAACATCTTCAAGGTACAACAATTACATTTTATCCAGCATTAGATGTATTAGGAGAATGTAATCTTGATTGGAAGCTTGTTTATAAACGTTGTCGAGATATTTTAATTCGTACACCGATAGGATCTGTATGTGATTTCACAGCAATCGATGAGAATAACGTTGTACATCACGAAACAATCAAGAATGATTCTGGTATTGTAGCAGATTTAATTGATCTCACCACAATTCATAAAAAATTAAAATCTGGTAAGATAGAATCTATTAATAATACCTTAATCAAACCAATCCATATCATGAATGATAATGGCGATATGAGATTGGAATGTGCATTTACATTTGATGGTGGAGATGATGAAGGACCAGATCCAAATGTAAGGATCTCCTCTTATTGTAATTTCTGTGAAACCAAACTTGGAAACCATAATGATGGTACAATAGATGGAATTTGTAAATGGTTTACGAAGTATATGAATTCTATCTATCTCAGTAATGGAGATAAGAAATCAAAAAAGAAATCGATTTCTGTTGTATCTTCAGATATTAGGACTGGTTTGGTAATCAGTATTAATGCTGCAGTATTGGAACCAATTTTTGTTGGTCAGGCAAAAGAGCAATTGTCTAATCCAGAAATGGAGCCATTCTGTAGAGAAGTAATTTTAAATGGATTGGATGAATGGTCTAAAACCAATCCAAAAGATCTTGCTACATTGTGTAAATACTTTAAAGACATTGCCGAGCTTCGAATTAAAGAGTCTAGTGAGAAAGCAAAGATCGTCCAGAAATATGCAAGTAATGTATTGACTGGATATCCAAGAAAATTTGCCAGACCTTCTGAAAAAGAAGTAGATCTCTTTATTGTAGAAGGGGATAGGTAACACCGTCCGAAGATGCTTGTCGCAAAACCATGCGGGTTATATAATTATAATTATATAGCTAACGGTAGGAGTTATATAAGACTGCTATATGAAGTCGAGAGAAGATATATAGCTATAAACCATAGACGAAATAGCTCCGTAAGAAAACCTAAGGTCCTAATATTAGGATAGCTGGCGATACCGTGGAATGTTAATTTTCATTAATTCATCAAATACAGTTATAATTACGAAATTAATAAAAATTAAAGCTCTGTAACGACTATCTTCGTATTGAAGAGTACATTTATTATCGGTACATAAATGGAAAGAGCATCCTAGTATTTATTACTAGTAAAATATAGTCTAGCTTATATGAAAATATAAGATTATACTGAGTGCTGGAGGTTCGGCAAAATCTGCAAGAAATGTAAAAACTACTGGTAGAAATGTGCCCCATATTATAGTAATATAGTATGTGTATACTTTTTAATTGCTGGAAAAGGCTAAAGCTCTGGAGCTTATAATCATTATGCATTAAGTATTATAAGAACGAAAGTAGAAACAAAGTACAGAGATGAGATATGGTGAAATAAAAGTATAATACTATAAGTATTATATCCTAAGTCTCTAGATTAATGTCTAATCAGCAGCTAATACTTTACGTTTGCTATGTATTGAGGGAAATACATGGCAAACGTAAAGTAAAGTTCAACGACTATCCTCAAATATGAGATGTGAAGATCATCAATTGGAGTAGGGCCTAAGTAGGTAGGTGAGAACCCTTTAAATCGAAATAAAAGTAATCCATTATTTTGGATTTGATATAGTCTCAGCATCTATTAACAATAGAGAAGTTCATAAGAGAACTGCATAGAATAACGACCTATGTGAAGAAATTGATATTTCCGATAAGAGGTAAAATAATTTCTGCTTTTGATCATAGTCCTAAAGACTTTTGGAATAATGAAGAGGCACAAGGAATCCAACAGATTTTATTTAGACATCCGTACCGTAAAGATCAAACCATAGATGAAGTTAGATGGGAAAAGATTATATTTATGGCGGATGGTGATGTGGATGGTTCTCATATCTCATCATTATTACTGAGATTCTTTGTACGATATTACCCAAGATTAATCGAAGATGGACGTGTTTATAAAGCATTGGCTCCATTATATGGAGTAGAGCAAGGAAAGCAGATACATTATATTACTGATCAGCTTGAATATGTAAAATATGTGGAGAAATCATTCTTAAAGAATAATGTAATTGAATATAATCATAAATCTTTATCTACAAAAGATTTGACAGCATTATTTATGAAGAATGAAGATTATGTGTATGAATTAAAAACGCAAGTAGCAGATACTTATGGTGTAGATCCTAAACTATTGGAGTTTGCTTTATATTGCTATATCAATAAATTCAAATTTGATAAAGTACAGAAGTTATTGAAAAAGCAATTTAGATTTTCGACTGTAGAAAATAGGAAAGGAACTTTAATCTATGGAGGATCTACAACACAACGTAATTTCTTAATTATGAATGATCAAATGATTGTAGATTGTCAAAAGATTATTCAGATTATGAAGAATAATATTTCTATCTATTATACACTTAATGGAAATAATGTTTCTCTTTATGATATTATGGTAGCATTTGAAGCATCTTCACCGAGTAATATCAAACGATATAAAGGTCTTGGTGAAATGGACCCTTCTCAATTATCTGAATCTACCATGGATATAAATAATCGTACTTTGATTCGTTATACTCTGGAAGATGCAAAAGAAGAGATTGAGACGATTCGTAAGTTTGAATCAAATCGATCAAAGCTATTAGATTTTGTTGGTACTGTAAAGAGAAGTGATCTTGCTGATTAATATAAATAGGTGGTATATCATTTATATACCACCTAAAATTTTTAAGGTGAGATAAGATGAAATTTAAAACTCCAAAGAAATATAAATATTATGATGATAATGGTCAGAAAATATTATCAACGGTTTTACCACATTGTGATATGAGGGTTGTTTTACAGTTTAGTCCTGATGTAGCAAATCAGCAATGGCTAATGATACCAGATTTTCCTGGATATGAGATTTCGGATCATTGGAATATTCGTTCTTTTAAATATTTGAAGCAGTTTCCTCTTGGTACATTAGTGTATCTTGATAATAAAGAATATTGTGAAATAACAGATAAGAATAATATTAGAAGACGAGTTCTTAAATATGATCTTATGAAATCTGCTAAAGAGTATCAAGAGAAATATCATCCTTATGGGTATCCAAAATATACATATCAAGGATATGATAAAAATTCAGCACGAAATCAACGTAAATTTATAGATAATCAAGAGATTAGAAATTGTAAAAACGAAAAGGGTGTTGTGAGAAAACCAACTCCTGTTGTAAAATCTGATCAAACATTATTTACACCAAAATTTACAGTTGTAAAAAATAAAGATGAAATAACTTCATCGATAATAAATCCAATATATTTTATGGATTCGAGGGACTATAATAATGGAAAAAATTATTGACCGAAGATCTGATGAAATGTACCGTGAGGATATGATAAAGTATTTGATTATTGTAAACCGAAGACGGGCATTTCCGGAGATCAAAGATGGATTAAAAGTAGTAGAGCGACGAATCTTGTATGATATGTACGATCTGAATGCGATTGGACATACATTAAAATCGGCTCGTATTACTGGCGATGTGATGGGTAAATACCATCCTCATTCTTCAAGCTATGGATCAATGGTTGTTATGGCACAGCCATTTACTTATAAAGTACCTCTGATATCTGGTCAGGGAAACTGGGGTACAGTTATGGGTGATGGACCAGCAGCAGAAAGATATACTGAAGCAAAGATATCACCATTCGCCTACGATTGTGTAATTTCGGAATTAAAAGAATCGAAGAGAGCAGTAAACTGGAAAGATAATTATTCTAGAGAATATAAAGAACCTGAATATTTACCGGTTAAAGTTCCTCTTCTGATTATCGAAGGATCATTTGGAATTGGTGTTGGAATTCAGTCTTCTATTCCACCTCATAATTTGATTGAAGTACTCGAAGCGACAAGAGCATTATTAAGAGATCCAAACTATGATCCGATTTTAATACCAGATCATTGTCAGCCATTACAGATATTTGATACAGATTGGGCTGAAATTTCTCATACTGGAGTTGGTAAATATACGGTAAGAGGTATCGTGCAATTACAGTATGAGAAGAAAGATATTCCAGTTTTACATATCTTATCTTTACCAGATAATGTATCAGAGGACAAAGTAATTGATAAGCTTATGGATCTTTATAAAGCAAAACAATTACCAATGGTTACTGATATTAACTCTGCATCTAAATCTTCAATCGACATTCGTATTGTATTGAAGAAAGGATCTGATGTAGAATATGTAAAGCAGATTATCTATGCAAAAACTCCAGTACAATCAAATGTCTCTGTAAACTTTATGGTTGTTGATGATATTAATCCAAAGAGAATGGGTTATAAAGAGTATCTACAGAAGTTTATCGATACTCGTATGACAATCAAATTAAGATTGTATTGTAATAAGAGAGCTGTTGCAGATACCAGAAGACATAAGCTGGAAACTTATATTGATTTCATTGAGACTGGAAAGATTGATCAGCTTACTGCATTTATTAAGAAACAGAATGTAACAGATTCTAGTGTATTGAATGAGTATCTGGTACAAAAGTTTCATATGACAGATTTACAAGCATCTTATATTTTGTCTACAAGCATTATGCAGTTATCGAAAGGATATCTGAATAAATATAAAGCAGAGTATAAAGAACTTGTAAAAGAGATTGCTGATTATGAATCTGCAATTATAGATGGTGGAAAACGAATCAAGAAAGAAATTGATGATGAGTTAGTAGAAATAGAAAAGAAGTATGGAACTCCAAGATTGTGTAAAGTTGTAAAAGCAAAAGATGTTGAAGGAATTCCTGCTGGTGTATTTAAACTCGTTATCACAGAGAATAACTTTATTAGAAAACTTCAAGAAAATGATAAAGTTAATGTGATTCGTGGAGATAATCCAAAATTTATTTTGCGGGTTGATAATCAAGAATCCGTTCTGCTATTTGATAATAAAGGTAAGGTATTTAAATTACCAGTCCATAAGATTCAATTAACAGATCGGTCTTCTGCTGGTATCGATGTAAGAATCTTAATCAAGAATTGTACTGCTAATATTATTGCTGCAGTATATGAACCTATGATACAAAAGTTTATCAAAGGATCTAGAAAGCATTTTCTAGTTGCAGCAACAAAATATAATTTGATTAAGAGAATGGATCTAGATGATTTTGCAAATGTCAATACTTCTGGATTAATCTATACTGTTTTAAAAGATCCGACAGATGAAGTGGTTGGTTTATCGATTGCCCCTGTAGCATTGGATGTCGTAATCTACTCTGATCAAAAAGCTTTACGGACTAATATGACACAGATTCCTAGAATCAAACGTATGTCACAAGGCAGTAAAGCAATGGATACTAATAATCCTATCGAAGGAATTTCTGTAATATATCCAGATGCAAAATATATCTTGGTGGTAACAGAAAAAGGTAGAATTAATAAATTATCTATCAATGCATTAATGCCACATAAGAGAGCGACTGGTGGAATCAATGTAATCAAATTATCTTCTGGAGATAGAATTTTTAGTATTCATGGAGTAACAGATAATGATGTACTACATGTCGTCACTTTAATGGGTATCTTTGATATTAATACATCCGATATTAAAGAGAGATCTGCTGTAGCAGTTGGAGATAAGGGATTAATCAAAGGTACTATCGTAAGAACAGATGTGATCCGATAAATATATCTTGCAGGTTATATAGCCTGCAAGATATTTTATTTTTTTGATAAAGTAAAATCTTTTATAATTATATACTATATTTGTGATATCGATAATGATATTTTTATTATAACCTAAGGAGGAATACTATGGTACAAATGACTATTGAACAGGCACAGGAAGTAAAGAACATGTTTGATTCTATTATGCATGTTTCTGAAGATGGAACCAGGTATTGGACTGGAAGAGAACTTGCGAAAATGCTTGGATATACACCAGATCATTGGAATAGGTTTGAGAATGTAATTCAGAAAGCTGTTGAATTAATGCAATCTCAAAACGAAAACATTGATGACCATATCGCCACTAGTGGCGTAAAGGTTTCTATTGGCTCTGGAGCTTTTAGAACAAAATCTGATTATATTCTTGATCGTTATGCTTGCTATTGTATTGCTGATTGCTCTTCAGCAAAGAATGCAATGAATGCAAGAGCATATTTTATTAGTACCACCATGCAAGTTGAAGATATTATGAATACAGCTAATAATATTGATAGACTTGATAAAAGAACTGATTTTTCATACTATCGTAATAGGCTAAATGAACAGTATATGTCTGAAGGGGTTTCAAAACCAACCGATTTTGCATATATTCATAATCAAGGTAATATTGGATTCTTTGGTGGAAAAGATACACAGGATATTAGAAATATGTGCAATTATCCTAATTATAAACCTATTGAAGATGGTATGTCAAGAGATGCTCTTTTGTTTAAGGCAGTTGCAGACACAGGTACATATTATGCTAATAAAAATGAACATCCAACAGAAATAAATAGAATGGGAGATATTGAAAAAGATTGGAATTCACAATCTAGAGATGTTATGAAACATTTTACGGGATCTTATCCCGAAGATGGAATGCCTTATCCTGATACAAAAGGTATTCAGAGATCAATTAAAAAGGATATTAGAAATATTAAGAAAGAATCGTTATCTACATTACTTACAGCACAATATGAGATTAACGGAATTTCTCATACAGTTCCAGAGTGGTGCTCTTTAAATGATATTGATTTAAATTATGCTATTGACGAAATTTCAAAAGGGAAGGATTTTAAAGATATTTTAAATGAAGGTAAAGGAAATTCTATAAGTCCAATTTATTTTGTCTAATCTAAAAATACAATAACGATAATATTTAAATAATAGAAAGGAAAATTTATGGAGTTTAAAAGAGAGGTGGATTATGAAAGCAAGAGAAGCAAGAATTATCTTGAACCAGTTTAAACACATTGTTCCTTATACTGCAGAAGAAATTGAAGCAACAATAAAAGAATCTGCAGAGCGTGGAACAGATCATTTATATATTCAAGAAACACCAGAAAAATATATAGATGATAATTTAATTAGTAAATTGATGGAAGATGGCTACAGAGTTTTCTATCTAAAAGCCCAGCATATGATTAAGATAAGCTGGTAATATAATCTATTATAAGGAGAAAAATAATGAGGATAAAAGTTGGTAAGACAAATTTCGAAATTAATGATGATAGTGTAAGTTCTTTAATGACTCATACTTCAGCTTATGATGAGAATCATCATTGCTTAAGAACATTAACGGTTGGCCCGTTAACCCAAAAGGTAAAAACAACTTATCAATATGATGATAAAAATAGATTAAAATCATCTACTACCTTTGTCATTTCTGATAATAAAAAGATGAAGGCAACAGCATCTCCCTCTGTAACAACAAAATTATTTTATGATAATCAAGATCGGATTATCAGAATGGTTTATGAAGATTACAAACTGAATGTAAATGATGTGCATGAAGTTCGCTATACATATACTCCAACAGAATTTGGAACAATGATTTCAACCAGCCAATATGCTGAGGATGGTCATGTTATTTCGACTGTCGGATTCAATGAAAATCTGCAAAAAGAAGTATATCGTTTTGATAAGGATGGAGTAGTTAAAGAAATAAAATATTATAAAGAAGGAGATGATATAATTGAGAAGAAGTATTCAAAAACAGATAAATCTTCGACGATCATTATTTCTAAATATGAATATGATAGAAAAACGAAAAAGCATTATTTAGTTTATTCTATCGATTCAAGTTTTAATTTTAAACTAGAAAATTTTGATACAATCACTGTAGACGAAGTTAAGAAACAAGGATACGAACGTGAAATAAAATATTCGTATTCTGATGATCATAGAATTTTATCGAGGTATGATAAATATCATGATATAAATGGTGAGGTGATAGAAATTAATGATGATTATAAATATGATGAATCCGGACTTGTTTCTATTACATCAAATATAATTTTTGAAGATGGTAAAACAGATTCATCAACAGCAAAATATTTTGTTTTTGAACCTACATCTTCTGATTCATCTGTTTTTGATGATCATCATAAATATTATGTTTGTAAAGATAATGGAGTTATCTTTATACAGGACTATCCATTTATAGATAATCCATTATATAACGATACAATATTTGAAAACGAAACTCGGAAACAATATGTAATTGGATATGCAGATGCTTCAGGTCAGAATCGGTTTTCGATTGTAAGTCAAAATAGAGATAGAACGATCAAATATGATTATTCAAATGGTGATAGTTTTATCTCTTATAAGACTCCTACTCATTATTATGAGATATCAGTTCAGCAGGTATTAGATCAGAGTGGGAAAGCTATTATGATCAGTAATATTAATATTTGTAATTATAAGAACGGTGATAAAATTAGTGATGACAGGTTCATCACTGTAAATGAACCGGTACCAACATTTAGTATGATCGATCATCTTCTTAAAGTCGCAAGGATTGATAATAGAGCAAAGCAGATCCAATCAATCATTACAAAATTATCTCGTGACTGGGAGAGATAATTTTGTAATAGATAAATCAGTGGGATAAGCAGTTCCCACTGATTTATTTTTTATAACTCCTAGTAAAATAGTAGTATTATGTATAAATTTAATATTATTAGAACAATCTATTACTATATAACCTATAAATTTATTAATCAAGAGGGTATATCATGTCTAATAAGTTAATGAATTTATTCAATGAGAAGATGAAGAAATCAAAGAGTAATATAAGAGAAGCAGAAGCTGATTATATGTACTCTACAGGGTTTCTTGAGCTTGATTACGTAAATGGAACTATTATCCATGTAACACCAAAAGATAAACCAGAATCAGAATATCAGTCCGTTGGATTGGTTGATGGATCTTCTAATACTTTTATTGGTAGATCTGGCTGTGGTAAATCTACATTCGTTACACAGATTATTGGTAATATGCTGAGACAGAATCCTGGATCAGTTGCATATATTGATGATATTGAAAGATCCTTACCAGATTTTAGAAAACAATTCTTACTAGGATTACCAGAAGAAGAATTAAAGGAAAGAGTACATTTTCGAGATAGTGGAATCACTACAGAAAATGTATACGAACAGATTAAAACAATTAGAGATATTAAAGTAGAGAATCGATCTGAACTAGAATATGATACCGGAAAATTAGATATCTATGGAAATAAGATTTATAAAATGATTCCGACATTTTATCTAATTGATAGCTTTGCTATGTTGATGCCTGAAGAAATTCAAGATAAGTCAATTGATGAAAGCACCAATATGACATCTGCACAGATCTCTAAAAAGAATACCGAATTGGTAAAGAAGATTGGGCAGATGCTAAAAGAAGCAAATATCATCATGTTTGTTATCAATCATATTCTTCAGGATATCTCTACCGGATTTATGCCAAATGCTGCTCAGGTTTCTGGATTACGTCAAGGAGAACGATTACCTGGAAGTAGAACAAGTCTCTATTTGGCGAATAATATGTTTCGTCTCGATGATGCGGGAACATTAAAAGATTCGGAGGGCCTTGGAATTCGTGGTACTGTAGTAAACATTAAAGCGGTAAAATCACGTACCAATGCAAATAATATACCAGTACCATTAATCTTTAATAAGACAACTGGAGCATTTGATAATGTATTAAGTTTATTTTATTTTCTGAAATCAAATGGTGCTCTTGGTGGTGCTGGTAAATCTATGTATTTAGAGAACTGTCCTGATATTCGATTTTCTCAGAAAGAGTTTAAAGAGAAATTAATGGAGTCTCCAGAACTGCAGAAAGCATTTGCAGAACTTTGTAGACAGTATTTGTCCTCTTTATTATCTGATACAAAAGCACAGAGTGTATCAAATGAATTTGATATCAATAATATGATTTTGAACTTATAAAAATAATTTGAATTATATACTATATACTTGATAATATTGTAATAGCTTAATTGCTATAACACTTTAGGAGGTATATGGTATGTGTAACAAATTTGGAGAAGCATTAGCATCATTTGGTAAGAAAGTTTATCAAATTGTAAAAGACAATGTTAAGGTTGGGGTTGATGTTAATGTAAAAACTCCAATAACAAATGATCTGAACTATCATATCACTTCAGATCAGGTAGCCGATAAAATAGAGCAGAAGATGAGTAAAAAGGAAGTTATTAATCCTGTATACTTTATGTCTGATGCTCGTAGTGAAGAAATGCAGAAAGAGTATCAAAAACAAATAAGAGGATAACATGAAACCGATAGGAGAGAGACGGGTTGAAATTAAAGATATTCAAGTATCTAATACAGAAGAGTTCTGTGAATCTGTAAAAACAGAATTACAGAAATGGGTTGATAAATATATCGATCGATTTGGGGAAGATAAAATCAAGCCAAATGAAATTTCTGTATTCCCGTTAAAGGTTAAAAATTATCGCCTATATGCTTCATTTAAAGGGGATAGTGATATTAAAGTAGAAATGAGATAAAATCAAAGCATCATCTAGTATTGAGTTACTAGATGGTGTTTTTATATATTAAAATAAAATAATTTATAAATTTATTTTTATTTTTATTATAGAAAGGAAGAGATGGATATTTTAATATAATGGGTAAATTTATAAATGAACAAAAAATAGTTGGTAAAAAATATGGCGATCTTTTGGTAAAAGAATTTATGTATAGATCTGGTTCTCCATTACGAATGTATTATAAAGTAATTTGTTCGTATGGAAAAGAATTTATAATACAGAAAAAAGTTATTATAAAATGGTCCAACAAACAATGTAACCATTGTAAATCTTTAGAATGTCCAAGATTAAATCAAAAATATATAGGAAAAAAATGGAATAGCTTAACATGCATATCTTTTGATCATATTTATAAAAGAGACGCCTATTTTAAATTTAAATGTGAATGCGGAAACGAAAAGATTATTAGATTAGATAAAGTTATTTCTGGCGAAATAAAATCATGTGGATGTAAAAGAAAAATAGGAATCAAAACACATGGATTATCTCGAAGCAGAATATATAAAGAACATCAACAAATAATTCAAAGATGTTATAATCAAAATGTTTCAAATTATAATGATTATGGAGGAAGAGGTATATCTGTTTGCGAAGAATGGCTACAACCTGCACCTTATGGATTTGAAAATTTTTATAATTGGGCTATTAATAATGGATATAGAGATGATCTATCTATAGATAGAATAAATGTAAATGGTAATTATGAACCATCAAATTGCAGATGGGTAGATAATATAGTTCAATCATATAATAAAAGAAACACTCCTAAAATATTATATAATGGAGAATTTTTATCAGCATTAGATATCCATAATAGATATTTGCCAAACATAGAAATATCAAAAATAAATACAGATATTCGTGATGGAGCTAATATCGATAAAATATTAAATAATAAAATAATAAAGCCAGTATATTTTAATAATGGAGGAAATGATTGAATGAGTGATTATTTTGATGAAAAAATTCAAGATGCCGAAAAACGAATCGATGGAAATCTTGATAAACTTTTGGGAAAAGGTTTAAATCTTCCTTTTGTAAATACCAACTCGGGACCTCGAAAAATTATGTCAGGACTCGTATTTTCGAGCGAATACTACTATTATAATGGTAGTAGAAAATAGAATCCAGTATAACGAATGATCGTTATATTTCAACAGGGTTAATTGCAGGTAAAGGCTAAAGGCTTTATATTATTATATTTTTGAAAAGAAATATAATTGTGAAAACGAAAATATAAAGATATAGATATGGTGATAGTAAGCCTAAGTCTATGATAATCAAGGCCAAAGTGCAGCGAAATTCCTAAACTATTTTTGAATAGCATGGAAAACGTTCAACGACTATCTCCTGATGGGAGAGTAAAACCGTAAGCTAATGACGGAAGAAAAATCCTGGCCTTATAATAGTAATATTATAAGGATGAGAAATAGTCTAATCACGTCTTAATCGAGTGCTTGGAATAGACCAAGCAATATAGAGTTGCGTCTATATTGAAATATCAATGGTCCATCGTGATCATGTTTTACCGTTGTTTCTAGGAGAGAAAGCTATCTGTGAAACAGGGTATGAGATCAGATTTGGTGATGAATCCTCATCTATTGATAAGGTTGATGATGATTATGTTGTTGTAGGGAAGATTAGTAAGTTTTCGTTTTCTCCAGATCATGATTATTTATTAATTTTAGCAAATTACAATAAGAAGAAATTAATTGTTAAGCATAGAATATCCTATGAATATATTACAGAGTCTTATGGATATCTGTATAATAATTCTTTTATTGATAGCTTAACAATTAATTCTGTTGTACCAAAAGATCAAATTATACAGAAATCATTAGCATTTGATCAATACATGAATCGTAAAGATGGAGCAAATCTATTGACTTGCTATATGAGTCTTGACCAGAATATGGAAGATTCTATTATTATATCAGATGCAGCAGCAACAAAGTTTACAGCACCATTGATCAAGAAAGTACAAGTAATGATCAATGAGAATAATATTCCATTAAATATCTACGGTCGTAATGAAGACGAATACAAATGTATTCCAGATATTGGAGAAGATATCAAAGACTCTACTCTGATTGCTTTGCGAAAAGAAAAGAAAGAAGAGATGGTATATACAGAGTCTACCGATATGCTTCGGAAAGTATTAATGTCTGATGAACGTAGAACGTTAAATGGTACTTTAATTGATCTCGATATCTATTGCAATAATATTGAAAATCTGAATGCTTATCATAATCAGCAATTTAAGATGTATTATAATGAGCAACAGAGAAGAGCACAAGAGATTGTATCAATTGTTACTGCATTTGAAGCAGACGGATTCGATATCGATTATCAATTAAAGAAAGAGTTTGCATTATCAAAACGAATCTTAAATCATGATCAATTTGAAGATAAGAAATCTTTTAGCAATATTATATTGATTATGACTGTACTAGAACGTCTACCGATGAAACCAGGAGATAAAGTAGCTAACAGGTATGGCGGTAAAGGTGTTGCTGCAACAGTAATGCCTCAGAAGTTAATGCCAAGAGTAAAAGAGTCTGGCCAATATGTAGATATTATTATGAATGGATCTACAATGTATGGACGAGAAAATCCTGGACAGATATTTGAGATGAGCATCAATCGGGTTGGATCTAAAATTGTTCGATATATTGTAAAGAACAATTTATCTGTTGATGATTCTCTCGCTATGATTGTTAAGTTTACATCATTAATCTCTCCAGATCTTGGACAAGCTTATACAGAATTGTTTTCTAAGATGAGTTATAATGATAAACGATACTTCTTGGATAGTGTAATTCAAGATGGTCATATTGACTTATCAACGAAACCAATTACCGATAGTTTTAATATCGATCGTTTGAATAATTTGTATAAAGAATTTCCTTTTATTCATAAAGATGAGATAGAAGTTCCGATTCAAGATTCAAACGGTAATTATCGATATATCACAGCACATCGTAAGATGGTAGTAGGAGAAGAATACTTCTTTAGATTAAAGCAGTATGCAGAAGAGAAATTCTCTGCTACCTCTTTGTCTGCAGTAAATATCCGTGGTAATAATACAAAGTCGAAAGCCAATAAGAACTTTATTGAGCCATATTCTAATACACCAATTCGATTTGGTAATATGGAAATCAATTCAATGAGTCATCTTGGTGTAGAAGCAGTTGTTACGAATCTAATGATTCATTCTGTTTCTCCCCATGCAAGAGAATTGGTTTCCCAGATGTATACAACAAGTGATCCCTATCATGTAAATATTATGCTGGATGGTACCAGTAAGAATAGAGGAGCAGAAGTTGTATATGCTTATCTAAAGACGATTGGTAGAAAACTCGTCTTTGAGAAGATACCAAAGAAGAGAGTTAAGATTTCAATATCTCCTGTATACTTTACACATCCTGCAAAGATACAGCCAGTTTTCTTTAGAGATAAAGGATTTAATTTTGATCAGTATTATAAAGATACAAAAGAACTTCGAGATCAAATTGATGCTGATAAAGCCGCTGGTAAGAAAGTGGTTCAGCCCGTTTGGTTTGATGCTGCAGATCCCAGACATCGTGAAGAAGAACGAAAAGCAAATGAGGAGGCTTATAAATTTATAAAGACTCCTTTAAAGGATCGAGAGAAGTTTTTAAAAGAAGATGAGTAAAATATTTTTAAATTATATACTATAGTAATGAATACAAATAGAGAGAAACAATAATATGCCTCGATAAATGTATTCACTCATCTCTTTTCCTTATAATAGTCTAGCATCTGAATAATCCACCAATATGGATATTTGGATGCTAGACATTTATTTAATTTTTGATTTATTTATTTTAGATTTTTCTTTGCCTAGACTATAATGGTCTAGACATTTTTATTTATCTTAAGTGATAAATAATAGTACTACTATAATGGTAGTATTTATAGCAAATAACGATGATTTATGGTTGTAAAAATTTACAACTATTATCACAATATAATACACAAGAAAGGAGAAATCTAAATGTGATCGATATTACAAACGAGATACAAAATGGATTTCAACTAGCATTTTTGATGCGAGAATTATCTGCAGGACATATCGCAGTATTGGATACTGAGAATAAAATATTCTTAGGACAATTAGCAGCAAAATATGCTCAAATGTCTGTAAATCAATTTACACTAGATCAACGAAATAATTTAAAGATATTGGTAATGATTTGTAATGTGTTGTATAATAGAACCGATATGCAAGTTTTACCAGTAGAAGATGGTGTATATGATTTATTAATGGAAACCTATAAGAAAATAGATCCTCATTTTCAAGTAGGTTCCGTAGTAGTACAATTTAAGGATAAAGTAGATAAAGAAATGGAATCGGTTGGAGATGAAAAGAAAATTCAACCAATCTACTTTATTCCAGATCCACCAAAAGATGATATTAGAACAGATTATAGAAATCAGATTAAATCATTCGATCAACATAGAATGGATTTTTATGATGTTCTAGCTTATGAAAGAGCAAAAAACTATACTGGTGGAGTACAGATCGGAAAGAGAACACATGATACAAAACATAATCATCCAGATCTTATTGGAACTCTTGATAAGTGTAAGTATGTATTGGATTCAGATGCAATTGAAAAAGATGTTTATGACAAAGACAATGTCTCAATCCTAGAAAGAGATTTCTTCGTAAAGCATATTAATGAAGGAATCATTACACCAAATCAAGAGCTCGATATGGATATCGAGTTGAAATATGATGGAATTTCTGTAGAGGCAGATTGTACGGATCATATTATATCGGCTCGAACCAGAGGTGATACTGGTATTGGAGAAGCTGCAGATCTTACACCAATTCTAGAAGGTTATGAGTTTCCTCATAATCAAGCCTTAAAAGATAGAGTGGTTGGTGTAAAGTTTGAAGCAATCATTACAAAATCAGCACTGGAACAATTCAATAGAGAACGAGGCTATAATTATGCAAATTGTAGAACAGCAATCATTGGATTGTTTGGTGGTAGTGATTCCAGAGAATTCCAGAAATATATTACACTAGTACCACTTGGATTGGATCGTCACGATGTTCCTGAGATCAGAAACCGACAAGAAGAAATTGGAGTATTGAACTCTTGTTATTATTCCAAGGGTGAAAAATTAAGACATGTATTCATCCATGGAAATTATAAGACTTGTCTATATCTGATCAAGAAGTTTGCTGAAGAAGCAAAGTATGCAAGAAACTATTTGGATTTTGCATTTGATGGAATCGTAGTAAATTATCTTGATGAAAATATCAGAGCAAAACTAGGACGTAAAAATTTCATTAATAAGTATAGCATGGCAGTGAAATTTGATCCATTGGAAAAGATTACAACATTCTTAGGCTATACTTATGAAGTTGGACAAACTGGCAATATTTGTCCCATGATTCATTATAGTCCAGTAGAGTTTAATGGAACCATCCATGATAAATCATCGGGACAGAGTTTACAGCGATTCAAAGATTTGGATCTGAAAATTGGAGACGCAATTCTAGTTACTTATACGAATGACGTTATGCCATATGTAAATAAACTGGATTGTGCTGCAAATGAAGCAAATCATAAGCAAGGTCCATCTGAGAAGTTTATTGTATGCTGTCCAGTTTGTGGGACACCACTAGTAATCTCTGATTCTGGTAAAACAGCAAGTTGTCCAAATGTAAATTGTAGTGGTAGGAGAATTGCAAGAGCTGTTAATATGCTTCAAAAGTTGAATATTAAAGGATTTGCAGAAAGCATGTTGACAAAAGCAAATCTATTTACATTAACCGATATGATTAATGTGACAGAAGACACATTAGCTCCGATTATTGGTCCTACTAATGCAAGTAATTTTACCAATTCGATTCAGATATTATTACAAACACCAACAGAAGATTATAGATGGATTGGCTCTTTAGGATTTACTGGAGTAGCAGCTAAGAAATGGAAGATCGTATTTTCTGCTTTGACTTTAAAAGAATTTGTTGAATTAATGGATCATCATTCTATAGAAGAAGCAGACAAAGTATTATTAGAAATTCCAGGACTTGGGATGGCTGCAATTCATACAATCTTAACAGAGTATGAATTCTATAAGACAGATATTCATACAATCTTAGAGAAAGCGAATATTATAGATTCGAAGTTTATTAAGACAAAGAAATCAATTCGCTTTACTGGTTGTAGAAATCATCAATTAGAAGAACTATTAAAACAACAGGGTTATGATGCAGATGGAAATGGATCAGTAACAAAGAATACTGATATTCTCATCATCCCGTATGATGGATTTACCTCAACGAAAACAAATAAGATTGGACCAAATACAATTGTTGTGCCAATCAATGAGTTTGAGGCTAACATGGGCAAATACTTATAGTAATATATTTTTGAAATATATACTATAGTATTGTAGCAAGTTAATATACATTATTTTATGGAGGTATTTTCAAATGAAGGACTTTATGTCTACCACAATTCCGCAGGTTTATTCGAATGGTCTCTATCGTGAGATCGGATTTGACTTTCCTGCCGAGCACACTGACAAGGTGCTTACCACTGTAGTATATGGTATTACCAATGCATTGGCAAATATCAAGAACAAAGAAACTCCTGTTGCATTCGTAATTAAGGATACCAACGATGAATTTCTGATCACTGCATTTGTAGAGTATTTTGCAAATGAAGATGATCCGACGAAGCCTGGTAACTGGAACTATAGCTGGAGCTTTGATGAGTCTGATATTCCGGAAAATGCAAAGATCTGTTCTTTGTATGATGGACAGTATTCTGCATTCTTTATGAATGTCAGTGCATCTAAGTTTAATATGGGATTCCAGAAGCTGGAGTATTTTGGTGACATGAGTAGATATCTGTTCAAGGTTATCAAGAAATGGCTCCAAGATAATGCGGGTAAGGCAGATGAGAATGGCACTGCAATCGATGGAGTAGAGCTTCCTGGAGTTATTCAGTTCAGAGTTGCTGTAGAGAATGATGATATCGTGATGTCTGCTGAGCCTGATGGAGAAGTAAAGCAGCTCATCAAGGACGATGCAGCAATCGAGAAGTAATTACGAATTATAATATAGGATAGTATTAAGAGCGGGATTTGGAAACAAGTCCCGCTTTATTTTTATATTTTTTGGAGGCAAAATAATATGGGATATCCGGTATTGCCTTTTAAAGATGAAGCAGATGCAGCAATCGATGGGAAGATTTATAAAGCTTATGATTATGCAGTTTATAATCAATATCGAGATGAACTAGAAGGTTTACCGAATGTAGCAATCCGTTTTCAGAAGAATGATGGAAGCGTAGAAGTATTACCAGTCAGAGGACCAATTAATGGTTCTATGAATAAGCCTGGTGTTTATACTGGAAAACAGGTGGATATTTTTTCTCATCCAGAAACAGAGGAAGAGAAAACAGAATATAATCCAAAACCTGGTGATCGATATTTTGATTTTGGAGATGTAAAGACGATTCAAGAGTATCTTGATAAAGCGGATCAACTCTGTGAAATTAAAAATCAGATTCTAGAATCTCCAGACAATTTAACAATTGCTCCGTTAAGGCCAAATGATGAACCTGCAATGAGAGGTTTAAAATTGGCCATCAATGCAAAAGGAATTGATCTTGATAAATATAAAGATCGGTTTGGAGTAAATTATCCAAACAATAAACGAAAACTTACTGATACGAGTATAACCTTATTTCAGATGGAACGCTTCTGTGAATGTCTTGATATGGATATGGATATTACCTTACGTGATAAAGAGGGTAACATTGCTAATCCAATGAAAAAGAAGATTACAGTAAATGTATATCCTGGTAATGGTGACTATGTCCATATTGAAAACGTTGATGAAGATACTTCTGATGATGAAGATGAGGAAGAAGAGGAATAAAGATGGAAATTACACAAGATGCGTTTATGCGTCTTTATAATCAAACTCATAGAGAAGAGTTTAATCCGTTTTTCTTCCGTAGAAGCAATCAAGAAATTATGGACAGTGTAAAGAAGATTGTCTTATCTTGTGAGAGAGATGGATACTTTACGCTTAAAGTCCAGTCTATGCGGGAGATCTATGATTACGAAGAAATTTATAATCTCCTAAGATATCATGAAGAATCTAGAAGAAAGAAGAATAATAAAACACCGAACAGTTTTGATACAATCAGTATTAAAGATAGTGATATTATGCTTCTTGAAGTAAAATGGTTTATGCGTCATAATGGAATGGAAATCATATCTGATATGCAAGGACACGAGACAAGAGTTCTTGATCCTTATGATGTAATGACCGTATACATTGCGTTACCAAGATTTGAAAAGAAGTATTACTTTAGATTAAATGGAAATTACTATTCTGATATCTTTCAGATTGTAGATGGAAGCACTTATAATAATTCTGCGATTGGTCAGAAATCAAAGAAAGCTCCATCGGTATCGATGAAAACAATGTTTGCACCGTTACGAATCTTTAAGATGTATCAGGATGTCGTAGACTATTATAGTCAGACTGTAGTAAGAAATGTAAAGTTTACTTCTATCATTCATAATTATCATGTAATTGCAATGGATTATTTCCTTGCAAATTATGGATTTTATGGAGCACAAGAATTTCTAGATATCCATTGTGTGACAGTAAATTCCGAACCAATTAATGATAGTCGTTATTATAATTTTGAAAAGAATGGTATCTTTGTATCTTATCCAAAAGACTGTATGAAAGATCAAATGGTACAATCTTTTGCAATGACGATCTATAGTGGAATTGGAAAGAATACTACAATAGAAGATTTAACTGATATTCGTTATTGGTTGGTTGTTCTTGGTAAACAGTGGAATAATGCTTCAATTGAAAAAGGAATCTATGCTTTAAATAGTATAGATGGTGCTTATGATCTAATCACTAGAGACGAACTACATCTACCTGATGATATGAAAGCAAATATCTATCAGATTCTTCGTTGGGTAATGCAGGAATTCAATACATTAAACAAGAAGAAGAATAATGTAGATGTATCCATTAAGCGTGTTCGGATTGGACAAGCAATCGCTCATGCTTATGCAACAAAGATTTCAAATGCTCTATATGCATTATCGGATCAAGGCAAGAAAGTCACTTTATCTAATATTAAGAGAAGAATTTATACTCCACCAATGTATGTCATTAGTCAAATTGTCAATATGAGTAATCTGGTTGAGTATAGAGATTTTGTAAATGATAATGATGCATCGTTAGCCCTTAAATGGACTTTTAAAGGAATTTCTGGATTAGGAGAAAACGGTAGTGTTCAACCAGGATATCGACGTGTTGATCCATCTCATGTAGGAATTCTAGATCTTGACAGTTCAACTACATCTGACCCCGGAATGAGTGGTACTCTTTGTCCTTTAGGAAAGATGTATGGAAATAGTTTTAGTCAATACGAAGAGCCCCATGAATGGGCTACCAAATATAAACCATATCAAGATAATTTCTTAAAGAATGCATATCCTGGGGCAGTTAATCCAGTATCATTTACAAAGTATACACCAACTTATTTAAACAATCGTCAAAAGATTATAGATGAGAATCTTGAGATTGATAAGAAAATAGTTCCGGTGTATGACCTGGATGGTAAAATAGATTATAGTTTAGCTGGTTCTTTGGCAAGACAGAAATCAGAAGAAGAATCTACAAGAGCAAAATCTATTTTTACCATTAGAGATCCGAAAGATAATACCGAAGACTAAGACTAAACAAATCATAAGAGGATTGTAATGATCCTCTTATGATATTATTTTATACCGAGGTGTAAAATGCAAAACGAAAATGAAGAAGTTTATTTTGTATATTCTGATGAAGAGTATGATGCCAGAAATAAAGCATTAGAAAGATTAAATAAGAAGTTTTATTGTGGTACTGTATCTATCGATAGTGATATCAAACAGTACACCAATATTATTAAACAATCTGAGATTCAGAAAACGAGAGAATTATATCCTGATCTTACAGTGGTACATGTTGGTACTTTAGCAAATAGTACTTATACAAAGCCTGAGGAGAGATAATATATGAATTCTTATGAAGAAATTCATAGTGAAAAAAATAAATGTATTATAGATATTATACCAAATTTTATACCAAATAAAATTGATGAAAAAATTCAAATTAATATATATGGAAATGAAAAAAGCAAAATACCACATTTTCATCTTGAAGGATCAAATTTTAATTGCTGTATTTGTATATTTGATAATAAATATTTCATTCATAAAAATATGAAATATAATATGTTGTCGATACAACAAAAAGATATTTTAAATGAGTTTTTGAATCAAAAAACAGAATATTTACCAATTTCTATATGGGAGTTTGCGGTAACTGTTTGGTATAATAATAATATAATAAATCATAATAAACTAGTACAAATAAAATATAAGTTTAAATATCATAAAATATCCAAACCTAATTACTCTATTATTGATGGCTATAAAAGAAATTGAGAGGGGAATTTATTATATGCCAGCTCAATATGAAATGATTCATAATGATAAAAATAGAAGTACTATAGGGGTTATAGATAATTTTATATCTGAGATTACAACAGAAGCTAATGTTGGAAGAATTGGAATTACTAAGATCGGTAAGGTTGCCATTAATGTCTATTGTGGTGAAGGACCTGTACCACACTTTCATATAGAGGGTAAAGATTTTAGTT
>Ga0256405_10001787_pt1 | contig 55275 bp, 52 predicted proteins | sample RumenRJG_02DNA_FD_189096 | JGI IMG/M metagenome (GOLD analysis project Ga0256405, IMG submission 189096) | Bovine rumen microbial communities from Lethbridge, Alberta, Canada - RJG_02 | ecosystem: Host-associated > Mammals > Digestive system > Stomach > Rumen | place: Canada: Alberta... | reverse complement strand
AACCTTTACTATTCAAGTGGTAGATGACATCGCTTATGTCGATGTTATTGCAGATTGTACTGTGGCTGTTAATCGGTATAAAATTAAAGATTTCATTACTCAATTACCAACAGGCAGGTGGGAACCTGATGTAGAAGCAATTAAAAATATCAAAATTTATTATGATGTATTTTCGTAAACTTATATTCGTATTGGCAATCATCCTTTTTGCCACCTCTTGTATTCCGACGAAACGTATCTGTCAGCAGTTCTCACAACAAGCTATTTATCAAGTAGATTGGTCCGAATGGCAAGCCTATCTTAAGGATTCGACACTTAGTCCATGCCTAGAAAATGATAACTATTTATGGAGGGATTCTTGTCTTCACAATCTTCAATTCTTAATTTATTCTGATGGTAAGAATGTTGTATTATCACCTTTCTACACAAAGGCATATTTGGATAAAAATAGTAATAATCCAAGAGTTTTGGAGATACTTAAAAATATTGAAGAAGATAAGTTCTTACCAGCGCAATACAAAATAAAAGATTCAGTTATATATGCCAGGGATAGTGGTATTGGATACGAAAAAGCTGCATATATACAGAAATCTACAAATGATACAATTCAATTGTTAATAATAAGTGATGTGATATGTGAGTTAGCCAATAAGCCTATTAGACTCATTAAGCTTGACCCACAACAGTTTTGTCAATAACTATGTGCCTTTCATTCTATTTCCCGGATTAGCGTTAGCGGTCTTCTTCCTTCGCTATCTCCCCTCTCGCTCTCTCGATAACCCGATAACTCGATTTCTCGGAACGCCAGCCTGCTTCCCATCCAAGCAGGCAGGTTCTTTCTTCGTCTGTTTCGTTCGAAACAATCGTTCGAATGCAATGAGATAAGAAACAATCGTTCGAGCAAAGCGAGATAAGAAATAATCGTTGCCCTTGCGGCTAAGAATTGTATTCGGACACGGCTTTGCCGTTTCTTCTTCGTATTACACTGGTGAAAAAGTGCCTCGGATGGCACTTCGAGTGCCGAACCTTATGAGTTCCCACTCAAAAGATAAGTTCGGCACATAGAACAAATCAAACACCGCTCCAAACCACACGCGGGGTGCCCACTTGGCGATGTTTTTGTTTCTCTATCTCTCGCTTCGCGAAAAAGAAAGCCCCTTTATTTTCTCTAATTGCTAACCCCCAAAAAGCAAAAAATGATGACAAAGTAACTTTTTTAGAGCGAATTTCTCAAAAATATTTGGTTACTTTCGGAAATTTTTGTAATTTTGCAGCCGATTTGGCAAATATGTTTTTTATGTTTATTGCCTCGGGCGTTTGTAACTCCGCAAGGAGTGTAGATTGGATTGATTAAGCGTACTGGAAGCTCGCTTACAAGGACGATTAAGCAAGCAAAACTACATCAGCCCGGCAGGGCTTACAAACGGCAGAGGGGTTTTGTAGGTTTTTGTTTCATAGTAAATAAGGAAATAGAAAAATGAGAAAATTGCAGAGGGAGGTAGATCCTCAATACTTAAATTGTCCGATTCGGAACGTGATTGAGAAATTCGGCGACAAATGGTCGCTGCTTGTGTTGTACCATCTGAACGAACATGGCACGCTGCGTTTTAATGAATTACACCGTGATATGTCCGATTGTTCCCAGAAGATGCTCTCGCAGACGCTCAAACGGCTTGAACAAATAGGGCTTATCAGCCGGCAGGTTTATCCCGAAGTGCCGCCGAGAGTGGAGTACAGCCTCACCGCCCGCGGTCAGTCCCTCATGCCCCATGTCTCCGCCCTCATCGGCTGGGCGCTGGAGCATTTTGAGGAGATAGCAAAATAAACCGATATTATTTAAAACTGAATGCTTTAAATCATAAAAGAGAATCATGACCCGCAAAGAAACAATCATAGCAGCTATATTGCTGATAGTCTTTGGTACAAGCATGCATTTTGTGCATCACGTGCCGTTCTTCAACCATTTTATGGGCTATTTCTTTCCCGTAGCAGAGAGTGTGATGGCCCACATGAAAATGGTTTTTTACCCAATGCTGTTGCTGAGTTTGTATCTTACTATTAGTCGCCGCGACATTCGTGAAATAGGTGCACCTGTATTAGGAGGACTGGCAGTGATGCCGCTTATAGTCATGGCGTTTTTTTCTTATTGGGTATTTGTGCGGCATGAATTGATGCTGCTTGATATCGCCATTTATATCGCTTGTATGCTTGGCGCCATCCACATTGCCAAACGATGGCGGACAGCGCCGTTCGTGCAGAATCACTGGAGACTATGGATTGTGCTCATATTGTGCAGCATATTGACCATAGGTGTGTTGACCTACCATTCTCCAAACTGGATTATTTTTGCTGACTTAGGGTAAAAGAAATGAGAATGACAATAGACCAATTTCGTGAACGGATGGCAACGGACGAACCGATTATTGGCGGCTCCGATTTGCATATGCAGTTTCATCAATTCTCGCAGGAAGCCCTGCGTATCACCGCCGAGATAAACGGCTCGTATCATACCCCCGATGAACTGCGATGGTTATTGAGTGAGTTATGGGCGATAGATGTGCCGGAGTCGTTCGGTATGTTTCCGCCGTTTTATACCGACTGCGGCAAGAACACGCATGTCGGCGAACGGGTGTTCATCAACATGGGCTGTAAGTTCCAAGACCAAGGCGGTATCTTCATTGATGACGATGCCCTCATCGGTCATAACGCCACACTCTGCACGCTCAATCACATCCCCGACCCGGCGCAACGGGCAGGCATGATAGCCAAACCGATACACATCGGCAAAAAAGTGTGGCTCGGAGCGAATGTAACTGTGCTGCAAGGCGTGACCATCGGCGAAAATGCCATCGTTGCCGCAGGAGCCGTGGTGACGAAAGATGTCCCTGCCAATGCCATCATTGCTGGTGTTCCGGCGAAAGTGATCAAGATGATTGAATAATGAAATGATAAGAAAAAGCGTGCTATTTTGGGCATAAAATTATAGAAAAAGCGTAGAAACTCTTGCATAATTAACAAAAAAGAGTACCTTTGTTGAGGATTTCTAAAAAATGAAAATAATTAAAGTTTTGGAAATGAAACTAATTGAACGTACATTATTACTAGACCTAGTTAAAAGAGGCAGAATGAAAAGAACCATATTTTACATATTAGCCTTTACCCTCTGCTCATGTGCGGTGCAACGGACAACCACAAGTGAGGAGTTCGCAAAAGACGTGCAGAAAGACATCCCGTTCAAGGTAAGCGAACTGAAGGCGGTTAGCGGGCGTGAGAACACGTATTTGTTCCGCAGCGACGGATATATCGGTTTGCTTCCGGACTACGAGGTGGATGGCGAAGGGGCAAGCATGATCTACCAGACTACGTTCGCCCCAACCCACCACACACAGCCGTCCAATGTCATCTGGCGGAACATCGTCATCAACCGCAAGGCAAAGCGTGTCCTCTGTATCGACCGTCTCGTCAAGGACAACAGGACTTTCGGCTATGTCTATGTGCTGCAATCGGAGACGGCGCACTACAGCGACTCCGGCACTTTCCATTGGGATGTAAGCAACCCCAAACTGCTGCTCAACGTGAGTGATGCCATCGAAGGCATGAGCGAACTATCCATAACTACCCTGAACACGTTAACAAAATGAATATCGAAGATTATAGAGACTACAGCCTGTCGCTGGGCAGCGATGTAGAGGAGAAACTGCCGTTCACGGCATTTAGGTATGCGGCGGATGTGTTAGTGTTCTATGTCTGCGGACACATGTTTGCGTTCTTCGACTGCGCCGATTACTCCGTTGTGACGCTTAAATGCCAGCCCGAACGGATAGACGAGTTGAAAGCCGAGTACGACTGCATCGGCAAGCCCTATAACGAATCCCACAAATACTGGCTGGGCATTGATCCCCGTACCGCTTCGGACTCCTTGCTCCGCGACCTCACCCGCAACTCCTACGAACTCGTCAAAGCCAAATATAGCAAAAAGAAATAACCCAATACAATATGACCTATTCGGAATTTACCAAACGGGCAAAACGCTTCATGCGCGAACGGCTCAGCCTGACTGACTATACGGATGTGCAGGCGGCCAGCGCCAATATCCGCAGCAATATCCCTTTCCGCGGACCGAACATCTACATCCTCTTTGTGGCGATTGTCATTGCTTCGGTCGGACTGAATGTCAACTCCATTCCTGTGATCATCGGCGCCATGCTTATCTCGCCGCTGATGAGTCCTATTATCGGTTTCGGCATGGGCTTGGGAACCAACGACACGGATCTGCTCTTGCAGTCGCTCAAGAACCTCGGAATCATGTTCGCTATCAGCCTTCTGGCATCGACGCTCTATTTCATGGTAACACCTCTGGAGACGGACAATCCCACGGAACTGTTAGCGCGTACCAACCCTTCCGTCTATGATGTGCTTATCGCCTTCTTCGGCGGCATAGCGGGCATTCTGGAACTCTCGCGCAAAGAGAAAGGAACAGTCCTTTCCGGCGTGGCTATCGCTACCGCACTCATGCCGCCGCTCTGTACGGTCGGTTACGGTATCGCCAGCCTCAACTGGCAATACGCAGCAGGAGCGCTCTATCTGTTCTTTATCAACTGTATCTTCATCGCCTTGGCTACTTTTCTGGCTGTCAAGTACTTGCGTTTTCCTGTGGTGGAAGAGAAAGACGGAACCTCGCGCCGGAGAATCATCTCGTACGGTTTGTTGATTCTCGTTGTGCTGGTACCCAGTTTCTTCACGGCGTATAGTATCGTCCGCGAGAACCGTTTCACTACCGAAGCACGGCATTTTGTGAAGGAGAACCAAGCCGTGGGAGGCACCTATATCTATGATTACAGCACGGACATGTCCGTCAAACCTTATACGCTTACGCTGCGGCTGGCAGGCGAAGCGCTAAGCCCTGAGTCTCGCGCACAGCTCTATGCGAACGCAGAGAAACACGGGATTTCGCACGCGCAGATTCTCTTTCAGGAAGATGCCACCATCGAAGTTCACCGTTTGAACGAGACAGAGGTCATGCGGGATTGGTTGGCGTCCACCGAGCAGCAACTGCGTCAGCGCGACGATTCGATTCGCGCACTCCGGCAACAACTGGAGGCCTATGAAGCGCTTGTTCTGCCCACGGAGCAAATCAGCAACGAACTGCGCGCACAGTGGTCGTCCATAGACCGTATAACCCTTGCAAGAGCAGACTCCACCGTACTGCTGGTCATCTCCGAGAAACCGGCTGCAAGCCATAAAAAGGAGACACTAACCCACGAAGACCTTGCGCGTATGGAGCAGTGGCTTGCCATCCGCCTGAATGTCCCGTCCGTACAAGTGATTACAAAGAACTGAAAGAAAAAATATTGTTTTATGTGCGTTTATCAGGGGCTTATCTGCGTTTTAAGAGTTTAACTCCCCATGAGCCAAGGCGGTATAGCATGGGTTTGCAGATGAAGAGAAATCGTCCGTATTCGACGAGTTTGCCACCGAACTCTGCTTTGAAGTCGCGTACACCGTAGGGAATGCCGGGTTCACCGGCTCCCATGATATCGAAGCGTGCTAAGTGGTGGGTATTGGCGTATTCCATGGCAGCCCAAGTGGCCATAACGGAGGGAGAGAGCGGTTTATATTGGTTATCCATTCCGCAAACGAACCATTCGTAGATACATTGTTGTTCTTTGATGGGGCACATGATACCGCCGATTACTTTGCCGTCCGTTTTGACGAGCAGATAGATGCCTTTTTTTTGGCGGAAGAACTCGATGAAGAAAGATAACGGGAAGAGCGGGGTTTTTACTTTGTGGCGATAGAGATCCAGTAAGATCGCGTACCAGTCTGCTATTTCTTGCTCCGTTTGAGCTTGTTCGATGCCCACACCGTTCTTTTGTGCTTTGTTGATTTGTCGCTTTCTGGTTTCGCTCAACCGTGCAAACATGGCTTCACGATCCGTGCAATCGAAGTGGAAATTCAGGTGTGGTTTATAGATAAATCCGGCCGTCGAAAAGGCCTCTTTCCAGGGACTGAAGTCATTAAAATTTCGCGTTTCGATATAGATGGCCTTGGGTTGTAAATCTTTGCGAATAGCATGTAGTAAATCGGAAATACAACTGCTCGCAAAATCAGTAGCCACCACAGGTCCGCCGACTATGATGGCGCGACGGGTGAAGAACTGCGCAATCGGATGGGGTTCTTTGGTGACATATCCGACGCAAACGGCGCATAGTTTTTGATTGCTTTCAAGGGCATACACGAAGGGCTCCATGAGGGTAGGGAGGGAGGCATAGAAGTCATAGGCTTCCGGAGATTGGAACCACGTTCCAGTCTCGCTCGTCTGCACTAATTTATTCCATTGTTGCCGATCGATTTGGTTATATGTCAGGATATGTGCCATTAAATTTTGCATGCAAAATTACTGTTTTTTTTCGACATATGCAAGATAAAGACTGCAAAAATGCCATTTTATTCTCCAAAGGGATGCGATTGGCGGTATTCGAACTGGAGGGAGTTGAATTTCCACGACCAGGGTGTTCCGTATGTTTTGCCGCTGGAGCCGATATGATGAGCGGCTTCGAACTCGGCTTTTAGTTGGAATTTACCTTCGGGAGTTCCGTAATGTTGTGCCATGTAGGCATTGGCATAGGCAAAGACCTCAGAGTTGTATTTCTGCTTCGGGGACTGATTTTGTTGGTAAGTTTCCTCACGATCGCGGTAGAACTGCTTACCATTACGGGTGTAAAAATAGCCTTTGTCGGCTTTCTTGAACTTGCCACGAACGATGTCGATAGCTGATGTGGTTTCTATTTCTGCCATAAAAAAGGGTGTTAAATTGTATATTATATATTAATATATAATATAGTATATGTTGTTCAAAAATTGGTCTTTCCTTGGCTTGTTCTTCCTTTCATCTTAGCCTTGACTGTCGGTTGACCGTCGGCTCACCGTCGGTCCGATAAGCTAAATGACAGTGCAAAAGTACTGCTTTTTTTTGATATATGCAAATAAACTGCACAAAAACTTGTGTATGTCGGAGAAATTTTGTAATTTTGCGTCAAAATTAAAAGATTATGCTAACCATCAAACACACAGAATCAGAACGAAACGGCCTTTTCGAGGCGTGGCAGGACGATGTACATGTAGGTGAATTAACCTACCAACGTACCACTCCTGAACGGATGATCATCGACCATACGCGTGTCTTCGAAGGCTTTGAAGGGCAGGGTATAGCTCGCCAATTGGTCATGGCTGCTGTTGATTTTGCACGACAGCATGGACGTACAATCGTACCGGTTTGTTTCTATGCGCGCAATGTGCTTACGCGTACGGATGAATATAAGGATGTGCTATAGCATTTCTGCTATTTTATCCAGATAAAATTGGTCTGTTTCGTCGAAAGTGTTGAAGTCCTTACTGTCGATGTCAAGGACTGCAATGACTTGGTTGTTACGGATGAGGGGAACGACTATCTCGCTGTTGGAAGCGGAGGAACAGGCGATATGTCCGGGAAACTCATGGACGTTGGGCACAATAACGGTTTCTGCGCGTTGCCAAGCTGTGCCGCAGACACCTTTGCCAAACGGAATACGCGTACACGCGACAGGTCCTTGGAAGGGTCCCAACACCAATTGTTGTCCTTCTACGCGATAGAAACCTGTCCACCAGAAACCAAAGGCTTCGTGCAAGGCTGCAGCCACGTTCGCCATGTTGGCAATCGGGTCTGATTCACCGGAGATTAGCGATTCGATCTGCGGAAGCAGAGATTGGTATGTCTCGATTTTGGTCATAATCAATATTCTAATTTCCTGGCTTCCCAACCGAAGTCTTGGTAATAATGGATGTTCAGGTTGTTTTGCTGCACGTACTCGTATAATTGTTCGCAACGAACGGCTTCACGGACGGACTCGTTGGAGTGCATATTCTTGAAGATATCAAGGTAATCGCCGAAGATATGTTTGGCTGTCGGCATGAAGCGCGAACCATCTTCTACACGTTCAAAATCAATGACTTGCGGTTGGTTGTTTTCGTAAGTAAGCGTCATCTTTCCGGGATGGCTACCACCGGAAACTGTCTTGAGTGTATCTCCTGCGATATTGTACCAGAACACCCAGAAATCGCCCCACACGCACGAATCTTCCTCGTGAGCAATAAGCAGCGCCGGAACACAGATTTCGCCTTGTAAGTAGTACGGAGCTATTTCACGGAGGAGGTATTCGCTGATGGCCTGACGGACTGCTTGTTCCTTGCGATTGATAGCAATATAGCGGATACAATCGGCCTTGTGGTCGTCAAAATCGGACATCAGCCATTGTCCGTTCACACGTTCCATAGATAGGATATGCTCCTCGATATCGGACTCCGGATCAAAGGAACCATCTTCCCAAACTTGACGCACGGAGATAGTGGCAAGGGCATGGTCTTTGTCGGTTTGCTCGACCTTAACTACTTCATAATCAGCAATTGTGCCTCCATTGCCGGTGACGAAATAATAGAGCCACTCATGGTCCAGTGCTTCGTGTTGCGGCAGACGATAGAACATCGTGTCCAGCACGGCATAAAAATCCGGAGTCATGTAGTCGCGGGACTTCTCAAGCAGTTCATGATCAGGGATGTACGCACATAACTCAGCAGCGCGTTCTTCAAGCGTTTGGGACTTCTGACATGCCGCAAGCGTCACGGCTAATAGGATGTAAAAAAGGATTCGTCTCATACTAATCTATTTCGTCTAAACCGTTGAATTTGAGTCGTTTCATTTGGTTATGGAAGCGCACATGGAAGAGGACTGCCGGGATGGCCAACGCAATGACAAAGGCAATCCACATACCTTTCGCTCCGAGACCCATCGGGAAGGTGAGAGCGAGTCCCAGAGGCAGCGCCACACCGATATAGGCGAACAAGGCTATTCGCATCGGTACTCGTACATCCTGAATGCCGCGAAGCATGGCGGCTCCGATACATTGCAGTCCATCTGCGTACTGGAATGTTCCGGCAATAATGAGCAGCGTCGAAGCGATAGGGATCACTTCCGGATCGTTGGTAAAGATATACGGGATGATATTGCGTCCGAAGATCATGATGGCCGCACCGATGGTGTTCATCAGTAGGCAGAGATGTACCGACGCATGACTCGCCATGCGCACGGCTTGCAAGTCGCCTTTGCCGAGTTGATGCGAGACGCGGATGGTGGTTGCTGAACCGATACCGAGTGCCAACATAAACGTCAGATCGGCCATCTGATTGGCGATGTGGTGGGCAGCCAGAGACTCCTTGCTGATCCAGCCGATGATGACGAATGAAGCTGTGAAAAGGAAGGCTTCCGCGAAGGACTGCAAACCAATCGGCATGCCGATGGTGAGGAGGTGTTCCACTTCGCGACGCGTGATCAGATAGCGACGCATGGAAGTGAGATACCGTCGCCAATCGGATTTACATAGCATCGCGATGAAGAAACAAACCGGCATGAGACATCGTGCAATGAGCGATGCCCACCCTGCTCCTTCTGCACCCATCGCTTGGAAACCCCAATGACCATAGATGAATACCCAGTTCAGCAAGATATTCAGCAAGTTGCAACCGATGGTGATGAGCATCGCGATGGTCGTGTTGCCGAGTCCTTCCAAAAATTGTTTGCTGAACGTAAACAGCAAAAACGGCACGATGGACAGTACGATGAGGATGTAATAGGGCCGTGCGCAGGTGACGACTTCGGGTTCTTGTCCGAACGCGTCCAGAAAACCGATACACGGAGCCAAAAGAATTAAGGAAAATAGGCTCATGAGTGCCGTGAAGATCAAGCCGTTCGTCAAATAGGACGTTATCTGTTCGTGCTTATGCGCAATCTCATCGTCCGTCGTGCCTTCTTTCAGCAGTTTTTCCAATCGTCCATGTACATGTCCCACCAATGGGGTAATACCCATGAGTGCTCCCATCGCGAACACCATTACCGTGAAAAACAGCGCATTGGAGAAACTGACAGCAGCCAAGTCGGTTGTGCCGTAATGCCCCACCATGATCGAGTCTGCAAGTCCGACTAATGCGGCACCGAACTGGGTCAGCATCACGGGAAACGCCAACTTGAGGTTGCGTTTGTAAAAGGGGTAATATGCACGAAACGAATAGGCCATTTCTAAAATTCCGTGCAAAGGTAGTAAAAAATTTGCATATATCAAAAAAAAATTGTACTTTTGCAGCAAATTTGAAGGACATGACAATCATTTTTGACTTGGACGGAACGCTGCTCAACACGATTGACGACTTGGGTTATGCGTGCAATTATGCATTGGAGCAGACGGGATATGCGACACACCCGATTGCGGATTACCCGCGGATGGTAGGTAACGGGATCAATAATCTCATTCGTCGTGCCTTGCCGGAGTCGGAGCGAACGGAGGAAACGGTAATGAAGGTGCGGGAGTTTTTCGTTCCTTATTACAACGCGCACAACTGCGATTACACTCGTCCGTACGAGGGGATACAGGAGTTATTGAAGGCACTTAAGGCGCAGGGGCATCAACTGGCGGTAGCGAGCAATAAGTACCAGGCGGCAACGGAGAAGATTGTGGAGCACTTTTTTCCGGGTTTGTTTGATGTGATCTTGGGTGAACGCGAAGGCATCGAACGCAAGCCGAATCCAACTATTGTACACGATATTGTTAAATCGTTAAACTGTTCAACCGTTAAATCGTTATATATCGGAGATAGTTTGGTGGATCGTGATACTGCGGCAAATGCGAACGTACCATTTGTGGCGTGTTCGTGGGGTTTTGTTAGTAGAGAGTCGCTGATTGAGAATGGAGTAGGACGGATTATCGATAAGCCGCAAGACCTATTGTTAGACGTTTATCTCCAGCAATCCATCCTTCCGCAATACGACAATTTTGATGGAGGACACAAGCGGGATCATGCCGAAACAGTTATTCGGGAGAGCCTCAAACTGGCTCGAACTTATGCTGCAGATGAGACCATGGCATATGTGATTGCGGCGTACCATGATCTGGGTCTGAAGTTCGATCGGGAGAAACATCATATCCATTCGGGTGAGATGATGATGGCAGACGAGCACTTGCGGCAATGGTTCACGGAAGAGCAGTTAATGACCATGCGTGACGCGGTGGAAGATCATCGTGCAAGCGGCAAGAATCCTCCGCGAACCATTTACGGAGCCATCGTTGCCGAAGCCGATCGACAAATTGATCCGCTTACCGTTGTTCATCGCACTATGGCATATAGTCAAAAACTATATCCGGACGGAGATTTCGAGATGTTGTACCAACGTAGTCTCGAACACTTGCATGAGAAATATGCCGAAGGAGGTTATTTGAAACTTTGGCTCAATAGCGAACGGAATGTGCAAGGTTTGGCGCAATTGAGAGCCATGATTCACGATGAACCCGAACTGCGGAACTTATGCCGCGAATGGTATGACAAGCAACCGGCTCCAAAGGTGCTGCGGTATTTGGAGGAGCACGGGATTGCGTTCACGGTGTACTATCATCCGGAAGGGAAGACGATTGAGGAAGCGAAGCGTTGGTGGCACGACGACGGGAGTGTGCATTGCAAGAACATCTTCATGCGCAACCACAAGGGTGACCAACATTACTTAATCTGCTTCCCGTGTGACTATGATTTGGCGATTCATGACATCGAACATTGGCTCAAAGATGTCCTTGTTTCACAGGGGCTCAAAGCACCCGGCAAACTCTCTTTTGCCTCTCCAGAACGGATGATGCGATACCTTGGTTTGGAACCAGGCAGTGTCAGTCCTTTCGGACTCATCAACGACACCGATCACCATGTCATCCTCTTCCTCGATAGCCGTTTAAAAGATGCCGAGTCGCTTTCTTTTCATCCGAATGATTGTCGAGGAACGGTGGTGATTAGTCAAGCCGCTTTTCAGCAATATTTGGCCTGTGTGGGCAATAAAGTCGAATACATAACAACCTGTTGATTATGAGACGTGTAATCGGAATTGGAGAAACGGTGCTGGATATCTTGTTTAAGAACGACCAGCCGCAAAAAGCCGTACCCGGGGGATCGACGTTCAATAGCATCGTGTCGTTGGGTAGAGCCGGTGTGCCCTGTGCGATGATCACCCAAACGGGAAGTGACCATATCGGAGATATGATTTGTGATTTCTTGCGCAAGAACGGGGTCTCCGATGAGTTCGTTTGCAGACATCCGAACACCAAGTCGCATATCACACTGGCCTTTCTGAATGAGAATAACGACGCGCAGTACGAGTTCTACAAGGACCATGCGCGAGATCTGTTGGACATCCCCCTGCCACAAATAAGCTCTGACGATATTGTTCTTTTCGGTTCGTTCTTTGCCATCAATCCGGTTATTCGTCCTGTGGTGGGCAAATTGCTCAAGGCGGCGCACGAAGCCGGAGCGTGGCTCTATTATGACGTCAATTTCAGGAAGAATCATATCGCGGATTTGCCGAATATTCTGCCGAATATCGAAGAGAACATGCGGCTTGCGAATGTGGTGCGTGGTTCAATGGAAGACTTTGATTATCTCTTTGGTTTACAGGATGCTGATGCCATCTACGAACGTGTCAAACCTCTCTGCTCCACGCTCATTTTGACTGATGGAGCACGATCCATCCGTGTCTATACTCCCGATGGTTGCGAGACCTATCCTGTGGCTAAGATTGATACGGTCAGTACAGTCGGAGCCGGGGATAATTTCAATGCCGGTTACATCTACGCCAAACTGCGTGGCATCGATGATCAAGCTTCCCGTATCGCTATGGCCCAGCGTTGGAGTCAGGACGTCTGCCAACAGATCGGCAATAACATCAGCGATGAACTGGCTAAAGAATTATAGTTGTTAGTTTCAAATATTTGTAGTAATTTCGACCACCTCCCCCATGAATGGGGCCCCTTCGAAATTACGTTCGCACTATCGTGCAAACAACAATCTTTAGTCGTAAAAACATAAATTATGCAAGCATTTTTAATTTTTTTACGGCTAAATCTTGCATATTTGAATAATTTGTAGTAAATTTGCACGCTAATTTGGATAGATATGGATTCTTTTGAACAATTATGCCAGCGGAGAAGGTCGATTCGTAAGTATACGAATCAGTCGGTAGAGCAGGAGAAAATAGACTATATGCTGCGTTGCGCGCTGATGTCTCCGAGTGCGAAACGGACCTGTCCGTGGGAGTTCATCGTGACGCGCGATGAAGCGAAGTTGCGTCCCTTGGCGGGATGCCGCACGTACGGATCGCAGATGTTTAACACGGCGACAGCGGCGATTATTATTGCGTTGGACCCGACGCTGTGTGACAACACCTGGATGGCAGACGGTGCGATTGCGGCGGAGCATATCCTGTTAGCAGCGGCCGAGCAGGGACTAGGTGCTTGCTGGTGCCATGTGTACGAACGCGAGGGTGCTCCGGAGTTGACGAGACGGTTGTTTGGCATTCCTGAAGACAAGATTGTGCTCTGTGCGATTGCGCTCGGCTACCCCGATGAAGAGCGACAAAACTACGATATTTCGAAATTAAAATACGACAAGATACATAATGAAAGATATTAGACTCGGTATACAACTCATCAAAACCGTCCTGCCCCGGACTGCGGTTCAGCGTTCCCAAACCGCTTCACACGCTTTTGATTGAGTTCATACCTCGCAAAAAAATATATATATGAAACCTATTATAGCGATAACAGCCGGTGATACGAACGGTGTAGGATACGAAGTGATCATCAAGAGCTTGCTCAACGGCTACATCTTCGAGGTGATGCGCCCTGTGATCTACGGCAATGCCGCCGTGGCGAAACAACATATCCATACCTTAGATGAGGAGTACCGCAATATCACCTGGAACACTATTGACAGTCCCGAGCAGGCCAAAGACGGACGTCTGAACCTCATTACCTGTTATACAGATAATCTGCCGGTGGAACTTGGTAAGAACACCGAGGCATCGAATAAAGCCGCTAAGGCGGCGCTCGATCGCGCCTGTGCGGACTTGCAGGCGGGTAGAGTACAGGCCCTCGTGACCGCGCCCTTGAATAAGGAAGCGCTCGGAGGCGGACACACAGAGTATCTGGAGAAACGTTTTAATGGTGCAAATGATGCAAATGATGCAAATGGTGGAAGCCTGATGATGCTCTGCAGCGGCAACCTGCGTGTGGCGCTGGTGTGCAACCACGTGGCGCTGGCGGATATACCGGCGCAGATCACCGAAGAGCGGATCATCCAAAAGATGACGCTGCTCAATAAGTCCCTTAAGCGCGATTTCGGTCTGGAGAAACCCCGTATCGCGGTGCTGGCGTTGAATCCCCATGCCGGAGACCAGGGATTGCTGGGTAAGGAAGAGCAAGAGATCATTGTGCCGGCGATCGAGAAAGCGAAAGAGCAGGGTATATGGGCATTCGGTCCGTACGCTGCCGACGGATTCTTCGGTACGGGACATTTCACGCATTTCGATGCGGTGCTGGCTATGTATCATGACCAGGGACTGATTCCGTTCAAGACCCTCGATATGAGTGGGGTGAACTACACCGCCGGTTTGAATATCGTGCGTACCTCGCCGGACCACGGCACGGGTTACGATATCGCCGGTAAGAACCAAGCGGACGAGAGCTCGATGCGCAATGCGCTCTTCATGGCCATCGATGTGTTGCGCCAACGCGAGGAGTATGATGAGTTGACGGCTAACCCGCTGCCGTTCATCGTGCGTGAGGACAAAGAAGGTCGTCCACGCCGTGAGTTTATTGACTTTAAGACTACTAAATATAATGATGACAAGCAAAGAGATTAGACAGTCCTTTTTGGACTTTATGGCAAGCAAGGGACACCAGGTGGTACCCTCTGCACCGATGGTGATCAAGGATGATCCTACCTTGATGTTCACCAATGCCGGAATGAACCCGTGGAAGGGTATTATCTTAGGGAACGATCCGATCAAGTATCCGCGTGTGGCGGACAGTCAGAAATGTCTGCGCGTGAGCGGTAAGCATAACGACCTGGAGGAAGTAGGACACGATACGTACCACCACACGATGTTCGAGATGCTGGGCAACTGGTCGTTCGGTGATTACTTCAAGAAAGAGGCGATTGATTTTGCCTGGGAGTATATCGTGGATGTACTGAAGATCGACCCCGCAAACCTCTACGCTACCGTCTTTGAGGGTTCACCTGAAGAGGGTTTGGCACGTGACGACGAGGCTGCTTCTATCTGGGCGAAGCATCTGCCGGCAGACCATATTTTGAACGGAAACAAGCACGATAACTTCTGGGAGATGGGTGATACCGGTCCATGTGGCCCGTGTAGCGAGATCCATGTGGACAGTCGTTCGGCTGAGGAGCGTGCAAAGGTGCCCGGTCGTGAGTTGGTCAACAAAGATCACCCGCAGGTGATCGAGATCTGGAATATCGTCTTCATGCAGTTTAACCGCAAAGCAGACGGCAGTCTTGAACCGCTGGCCAAGAAAGTGATTGACACCGGTATGGGCTTTGAGCGTCTGGTACGTACGATCCAGGGTAAGACCTCTAACTACGACACCGATGTCTTCCAACCGATGTTGAACAAGATCGGCGCTATCTGCGGTTGTACGTACGGCAAAGACGAGAAGACGGATATCGCGATGCGTGTGATTGCGGACCACATCCGTACGATTGCGTTTGCGATCACGGACGGACAACTGCCTTCGAACGAGAAAGCGGGATATGTCATCCGTCGTATCCTGCGTCGTGCGGTGCGTTACGGGTACACCTTCCTCAATATGCGTAGTGCGTTCTTGTATCAATTGGTACCGCAACTGATCGATGACCTCGGTGAGGCTTATCCGGAACTCAAAGCACAAGAGGCACAGATTACACCGGTCATCAAGTCCGAGGAAGAGGCATTCCTGCGTACGTTGGACAAGGGTATCGGTCTGTTGGACAAGTTGATGGACGAGGCGAAGAAAGCCGGTAAAACCGAGATCAGTGGCGTGGATGTGTTCACACTCAAAGACACCTACGGTTTCCCTCTCGACCTGACCGAACTCATCCTCCGCGAGAACGGCTTTACTACCAATGAGGAGGAATACAACAAAGCCCTCGAGCATCAGAAATCGATGGGTCGTGAGGCGAACAAGCAAGACTTGGGCGATTGGACGGTACTTCGTGAAGGTGATACGGAGTTTGTCGGCTACGATGAGTTGTCGGTCGAGACCCGTATTCTGCGTTACCGTCAGGTGAGTCAGAAAGGCAAGAGTTTCTATCAGGTGGTGCTGGATAAGACACCTTTCTATGCCGAGATGGGTGGTGAAGTAGGCGATACAGGAGAATTAATAATTCAAAATTTAAAATTCAAAATTATTGATACCAAGCGAGAGAACGGACTTCCCGTACACATATTGACCGAACTGCCGAGTGATCCTTCGGCTACGTTCATTGCTGAGGTAGATGCGGAGCGTCGTCAGGCGATTGCTTGCAACCACTCGGCTACGCACATTCTCCATTATGCGTTACGCGAAGTGTTGGGCAAACACGTGGAGCAGAAGGGTAGTCTTGTCACACCTGAGAGTCTGCGTTTCGACTTCAGCCATTTCCAGAAAGTGACGCCGGAGGAACTCCGCGAAGTAGAGAAACTCGCGAATAAACTCATCCGTCAGGATATTCACCTGGAAGAAAGCCGTCATACACCGATAGCAGAAGCAAAGGCAATGGGGGCTATGGCGTTGTTTGGCGAGAAATACGGAGATGACGTACGCGTGATTAAATATGGTCCCTCGGTAGAATTGTGCGGTGGATGTCACGTGTCTTCAACAGGACGTATCGGTTCTGTACGTATTATCATGGAAACCAGCATTGCGGCCGGAGTTCGTCGTATTGAGGCTGTCACTAGCGCAAAAGCTGACCAGTTATACTATGGTATGCAGGATATTCTCAACCATCTACGGGATATATTCCATAATGCTCCCGATTTGGAGGGCGCAATTTTGAAGCAGATAGAGGAAAACTCCGATTTGAAAAAACGTATCGACCAATACGTGGCGGAGAAAATAGAGATGTTCCGCGATCGTATCATCGCATCAGCGGAAGACTTTGGTGATATTAAACTCGTTCGCTTGCAAGGTGATCATAACCCCGATATGATTCGTGGTGTCATGCCTTTGCTGCGTGGCAAGTTCACTGACGTCAAGTTTGCCGTGGTCGCTGCTACCCAATGGGAAGGAAAGCCGACTATCGCCGTCTTCCTCAGCCAGCCGTTGGTGAACGAAGGTAAGAACGCCGGCGCGATGATCAAGTCGGCAGCCAAGCATATCCAAGGCGGTGGCGGTGGTCAGCCTTGGATGGCAACAGCCGGCGGACGTGACGTCAACGGCCTGAAGGCTGCGATGGAGGAATTAGTGAATGGATTGTCGTAATAACGTAATTACGTTATAACGTTATAACGAAAAAAATGAAACTACCAACGAGTTATTTGCCGGATAAGATCCGTAGTGCCGTCCGCTTTATGGTGGTCGGCTTTACGGGTTCGGTGGTGCAGACCTGGCTGTTCATGGCCGCTTTAGTGCTGCTCGGACATCCGGAGAAAGGTGCGGTGCTGTATTTCGTGGCCTTTGGGATCGGATATGTCTTGGAGATGATTCCGAACTATCTGTTCACCAATTGGTACACCTTCGGCACCAAACCCGACATCAAGAATGCCGGCGGATTCTTGGTGGCACGTGCATTCAATCTGGTGATTCAATTGGGCTTGTTACCGCTGATGATCGATCTGTTGCCTACCTGGCGGGACGATTATATCAGTTTCGTAGTCATCTTCATCGGAGGATGTATCAATTACCTTGTTTGTTTGATTTTTTTTAAAAAACCAAAAGAACAATGAAAAAATTTCTTATCTCGCTCTTGGCACTGCTGTTCAGTGCAGGACTTTTTGCAGATGCCGTGCTGATTGACGGCTTGTACTACAACTTCGGTAACACGACGGCGCAAGTAGCCCCGGACCCGACTTCCGGTAAGTCCGTTTATTCGGCTTATACGACCGTGACCATTCCGGCGTCGGTGTATTACAACAACTACACCTATCCGGTGACAACCATTGCTACTTCGGCTTTTGAGGGCTGCTCGAATTTGCAGGCAGTGACCTTGCCGAACAGTATCACAACGATCTACACGGACGCTTTCTACGGCTGTACGAAGTTAGGTAGTGTGAACTTGCCGGAAGGACTGACCACCATCAATCAACGTGCGTTCTACAACTGTAACCTCACCTCAGTGACCATTCCGAGTACGGTTACATCGATTGGTAATTCGGCCTTCAAGAGCAATCCTCTTGTTTCGGTAGTATGGAACCCTGTTACGTGCTCTATCGGTACCGATGACTCCGCGCCGTTCTATAACACCAACTCGCAGATCACTTCGTTCACGTTCGGTGACCAAGTACAAACGGTCCCTGCCTATCTGTGCAAGAACATGAGCCAGTTGGATACGATCGTGCTGCCGCCATCCGTCAGTTCACTTGGTCAATGTGCGTTCATGTACTGTACCTCGCTCAAGTTCATCAACCTGCCTGCTACCCAGAAGACGCTGCCTGCCAGTTTCTTTGAGGGCTGTACGGCCTTGGAGTCGATTGAACTGCCGGCGACCCTCACGACCATCAACTCGGACGCTTTCTACGGTTGCTCGAACTTAAGCAATGTCAACCTGCATGAGGGACTGACGACCATTAACCATCGTGCGTTCTATAACTGCAAGTTGGACACGATCGTTATACCGAGTACGGTGACGTCGATAGGTAACGGAGCGTTCAAAGGCAACCCGACGACATCTGTCACGTGGCTGCCGAAGACCTGTTCTATCGGCACCGACGACAGTGCTCCGTTCTATAGCACAAGTTCCAAGATCACCTCGTTTGTTTTTGGCGACAGCGTGCAGACGATTCCGTCGTATCTCTGTAAGTACATGAGCAAACTGGATACGATCGTGCTGCCGCCATCCGTCAGTTCACTTGGTCAATGTGCGTTCATGTACTGTACCTCGCTCAAGTTCATCAACCTGCCTGTGACGCAGAAGACGCTGCCTGCCAGTTTCTTTGAGGGCTGTACGGCATTGGAGTCGATTGAACTGCCGGCGACCCTCACGACCATCAACTCGGACGCTTTCTACGGTTGCTCGAACTTAAGCAATGTCAACCTGCATGAAGGCATAACGACCATTAACCAGCGTGCGTTCCAGAACTGTAAGTTGGAGTCGGTCACGATCCCGAGTACGATGACGTCGCTGAGTAGTGCCGTTTTCCAGGGCAACCCCTTGAAATCGGTGACCTGGCTGCCGGCTAACTGCAGCATCAGTACGGAGACTAGTGCTCCATTCTACAGCACAAGTTCGCAGATCACCTCGTTTGTCTTTGGCGATAGCGTGAAGACTATTCCGAGCTATCTGTGCTATAAAATGAACAAATTGGACAGTGTGGTGCTGCCGGAGAAACTGACGACCATCGGTCAATACGCTTTCAACGGTTGTTCGCTGTTCAAGAACGTAACGATCCCTGCATCAGTGACGAGTATCGGTACCTACGGATTCGCCTTCTGTACTGCCCTCAAGAACTTCGAGTTCCCGAAAGGCATCAAGACGGTGGCTACCAGTGTGCTGGAAGGCTGTACGGGCTTGGAGGATGTCATCATCCCGACATCGGTGACGACAATCGGTCAGGATGCGTTCTACAACTGCTCCAAACTGATGAGCATTCATAACTACGCTATTACCCCGCAATCCCTTCAGTCGCGTGCGGTTTATAATGTCAACAAGCAGACCTGTATCCTCTATGTGCCGATGGATTATATCGATCTCTATCAGACAGCGAATGTATGGAAGGATTTTGTCAATATCATCGGTGTAGCAACGGATCTGCAGTTTGAAGATCAGATCGTTAACGTGACTTATCTCAAGGCGGACAGTACGCTGCATTATATGGAGTCGCAGACTTGGGCCGTGCCGCACGAGCCGCGTATTGAGGGCTTTACCTTTATCGGCTGGCAAGTGTTGCCGGGTATGTTAGAGGATGGTATCGTCCTGCAGGCGGTCTATGAGGCCAGCACCCCGATTTCGACCCAAGCACCGGCGGTGTATGTGAACCCTGCTAACCCAACACAGAAACTGATCCGTCATGGAAACGTCTATATCCTCCGTGACGATAAAATCTATACGATTCAAGGACAAACAGTCAAATAAGATAGATCATGAAAATATACAAAGCGAATATTATCCATACCCCGACGCCCGGTAAGCTGGAGATCATCCCGCACGGTTATATTGTCGTCAAGTCGAACGGCCTTGTGGAGGGGATCTACAAGGAGTTGCCGGAGAACATGGACTGGAGACGGCAGGTAATGGATTTCGGTGATAAGATCCTGATTCCGGCCTTCAATGACCTGCACGTACATGCACCGCAGTACCGCAATATGGGTTTGGCATTGGATCTGGAGTTGTTGCCGTGGCTCAATACCTATACTTTCCCGGAGGAGACCAAGTACGCCGATCCGGAGTATGCACGTCGTCTATACCGTCGATTCGTACATGAGCTCTGGATGCAAGGTACGATGCGTAGTGCAGTCTTTGCCACCATCCATCCGGAGTCCACACGTATCCTGGCGGACTTATTCATCCAAGCCGGTATGGGAGCGATGGTGGGTCTGGTAGGAATGAACCGTAACAGTCCGGACACCTTACAAAACACCACAGCCGAAGTGATGGAAGGTATGCGGATGTTGAAGGCGCATTTGGACGAGCACGGTAACGGCCTTGTAACGCCGATTATCACCCCGCGTTTTGTGCCTTCTTGTTCGGATAAGATGCTGACCGCATTAGGCGAATGCGCCAAAGAGACGGGTCTGCCGGTGCAATCGCACCTGAGTGAGAACCGCTCGGAGATTATGTGGGTCAAGGAACTGGAGCCGGATACGACCTGCTACGGCGATGCGTATAACAAGTACGGACTGTTTGGCCAGACGCCGACGCTGATGGCGCATTGCTGCTATACGGACGGTGAGGAGATGGAGTTGATGCGTAAGAACGGTGTGTATGTGGTTCACTGTCCGATGTCGAATAGTAACTTATCGAGTGGTATGGCACCGATACGTAAGTTCCTCAACGCCGGTATCAACGTGGCACTTGGAACGGATGTGTCTGCCGGACACCATATGTCAATGCTGCGCGTGATGCAGTACGCGATTCAGGTGAGCAAGTTGAACTACGCGCAGACCAAAGGTGAGATGCCGTTCTTGAGCTTGAGTGAGGTATTCTACTTGGCTACCAAAGGTGGTGGTTCGTTCTTCGGTAAGGTCGGTTCGTTTGAGCCGGGTTATGAGTTCGATGCACTGCTGATTGATGACCGCTACCTCAATTTTGATAATTACACCCTTGAGCAGCGGCTCGAGCGTTATATCTACCTCGGAGACGATCGCGATATCAAACGGCGTTTCTGCAGAGGTGTCGAATTGGTTGAACCGTGCTTTTAGTTCATTACCCGGAGGGACTGACGCTTGCCGAGTACCTGGCTAAAGAGCAGGAACTGGTGCAAGTAGTGAAGGAGCCTACGCTCTTTACCTGGATCGTAGCACCGACAGTCATCTACGGAAAGCATCAAAGTGCTGAAGTAGAGGTCAACGAAGTGTATTGCCGGGAGCACGGTATAGCCGTTGTGCAGCGAAAGAGCGGGGGAGGATGCGTCTATGCAGATGAGGGAAACCTGATGATCTCTTTCGTGACGCCGAGTACCCATAGTGAGCAGGTTTTTACGGACTTCCTGAAGCTCATTGCTGAGGCTTTACGAGCCAAAGGACTGCCAGCGGTGACTACGGATCATAATGACATCCTCATAGAGGAACGCAAAATATCCGGCTGGGCCTGTTACACGTGTGCTACGGGTACGATTGTTCACGGCACGATGCTGTATGACGTCAACCTCGAGGCGCTGACTAAGGCCATCACGCCGACGGCTGCCAAGTTAGCCAAGCATGGCGTGGCTTCGGTAAGGCAAAGGGTAGCTAACATCAAAGAATTAACCGACGCGTTCGCGGATATACACGCGCTGCGCGCATATATAGAAGAATATGGAAATAAGTTTACGGGCACAATCGATGCCTGAGAGCCCGATTCGTAAATTAGCCAAGTACGCTGATGCGGCTAAACTCGCCGGTGTACATGTGTATCACCTCAATATCGGTCAGCCGGATATCAAGACTCCGCCGCAAGCTTTGGAAGCGGTGCGTCATTTTGATTCGGACATCCTGGAGTACTCGCCCTCGCAGGGATTGAAGTCACTGCGTACGAAGATGGTGAGTTATTATGCGGAGTACGGTATTGACCTTTCGCCGGATGAGATCATCATCACTGCCGGTGGTTCGGAGGCGATTATGTTTGCCTACATGAGTTGTCTGAATCCGGGCGACGAGATCATCGTGACCGATCCGAGTTACGCCAACTACATGGCCTTTGCTATCTCGGCCGGTGCGGTAGTCAAATCCGTCAAGACCGATATCAAGAACGGATTTAAGTTGCCACCGGTAGAGGAGTTTGAGAAACAGATCACACCCAAGACACGGGCGATCCTGATCTGTAACCCCAACAATCCGACGGGTTACCTCTATACCAAACAGGAGATGCGCCAGATTCGTGATCTGGTTAAGAAATACGACCTGTATCTGATCTCCGATGAGGTGTACCGCGAGTTTATTTATACCAAGTCTCCGTATATCTCGGCGTGTCATTTAGAGGGTATTGAGGAGAATGTGGTGCTGGTGGATAGTGTGTCCAAGCGTTATTCGGAGTGCGGAATCCGTATCGGTGCGCTGATCACGAAGAACAAAGCGGTGCGTGAGTCTGTTATGAAATTCTGCCAGGCGCGTTTGAGTCCTCCTTTGTTCGGTCAGATCGTTGCCGAAGCGAGTCTTTCTACACCGGAAGAGTATATGCAGGAGGTGTATGACGAGTATCTGGGTAGACGTAATTTCCTCATTGACCAGTTAAACCAGATTCCGGGAGTCTTTGCACCTGCACCTACCGGTGCGTTCTACGTGATGGTTGAGTTACCTGTGGACGATGTGGAGAAATTCTGCAAATGGTGTCTGACAGACTTCCAGTACGAAGGTGCGACGGTGATGATGGCACCCGGTACGGGTTTCTATACGAACCCCGAAGACGGTCGTCATCAGGTCCGCATGGCCTATGTACTAAACAAGGACGACCTGGGCAAAGCCATGATCGTCCTTCGTAAAGCACTGGAAGCGTATAACGCATAAAGAAAGCCCGCACCTGCGGGCTTTTCTTTTTATTCTTCGGTGTCCTCCATCGAGTCGCCTACTATCTTACGGTAGAGTTCCTTCGGATCGGTTGCCTTGCGGATGATCTCGTGCAGATCTTCGATGCGTACGCGGTCCTGTGCCATCGTGTCGCGGTAACGAACGGTGACGCAACCGTCTTTCTCTGTGTCATGATCAACGGTGATACAGAACGGCGTACCCACTGCATCTTGACGACGGTAACGCTTACCGATGGAGTCTTTCTCGTCGTAGGCTACCTTGAAGTCGAACTTGAGTTCGTTCATGATCTCACGTGCTTTCTCAGGCAGACCGTCTTTCTTGACGAGCGGCATGATACAAGCTTTTACCGGTGCAAGTACAGCCGGCAAGTGGAGAACCACACGCGTATCGCCGCCTTCTAATGCCTGCTCTTCGTAAGACGAGCACATGACGCTGAGGAACATTCGATCCACACCGATAGAGGTCTCGATGACGTACGGGGTGTAAGATTGATTGAGCTCCGGATCGAAGTATTCGATTTTCTTTCCGCTGTACTTAGCGTGACTGCTCAGGTCGAAGTTGGTACGGCTGTGGATACCCTCCACTTCCTTGAAACCGAACGGCATGAGGAACTCGATATCGGTTGCGGCATTGGCATAGTGCGCCAGTTTGTCGTGGTCATGGAAACGGTATTTCTCATCACCGAGACCGAGCGCTTTGTGCCATTTGAGACGGAATTGCTTCCAGTGCTCGAACCATTTGAGCTCCTCACCCGGGCGAACGAAGAACTGCATCTCCATCTGCTCGAACTCGCGCATGCGGAAGATGAACTGGCGTGCTACGATCTCGTTACGGAAAGCCTTACCGATCTGTGCGATACCGAAAGGTATCTTCATTCGGCCTGTTTTCTGTACGTTGAGGAAGTTGACAAAGATACCCTGTGCAGTCTCCGGACGAAGGTAGATCTTCATTGCACCGTCAGCAGTCGAACCCATCTCGGTGGAGAACATGAGGTTGAACTGACGCACGTCCGTCCAGTTACGTGTACCGCTAATCGGGCATACGATCTCTTCGTCCAGGATGATTTGCTTGAGTTCTTCGAGGTTGTTGTCGTTCATTGCCTTGGCAAAACGCTCGTGCAATGCTTCGCGTTTCGCGATATGCTCTTTGACACGCTCGTTGGTGGCTTTGAACATCTCCTCGTCAAAACTCTCACCGAAACGTTTGCGTGCTTTCTCCACTTCCTTGGCGATTTTCTCGTCGTACTTGGCAATCTGATCTTCGATCAGCACGTCTGCGCGGTAACGTTTCTTACTGTCGCGGTTGTCAATCAACGGATCGTTGAACGCGTCCACGTGACCGGAGGCTTTCCAAGTCGTCGGGTGCATGAAGATAGCGGCATCGATACCGACGATGTTCTCATGCAGAAGCGTCATCGAATCCCACCAATAACGCTTGATATTGTTCTTCAACTCAACGCCGTTCTGACCATAGTCATACACAGCGCCCAGACCATCGTAAATCTCACTGCTCGGAAAAACAAATCCGTACTCCTTGCAATGTGCTACGATTTTCTTAAATGTTTCTTCTTGTGTTGCCATATTGTTTAAAAATAACTTTTGCGGGTGCAAAAGTACTGCTTTTTTTTGAATTATGCAAGAGTTTGGCATAATTATTGCATATTATTTCGCAAAAAATGTACAATTATGAAAAAATTCATCTCTCTTTTGGTTGCAGTGCTGTGTCTTACGACAGCCAATGCGTGTATGAAAAAGAATGTGCCGGTACGTGAGAGTCCGCTTACCATTCTCGTCATGGATAGTACACAAGCGCTCTTGAATGGTGCGCAAGTCAAGATCGGAAAACAGACGTATTTGACTTCTTTCGACGGACGTATCGTGTTGAAACCCGAACAGATGACGGATATGAGCGTGAGTGTAAGTTGTGAAGGCTATGAGTCAAAGAAACAAGCTTTAGACGACGGTTCATTAGCTATTATAACGTTAACTCCGAAGGCTCGGAAGGAAGGGAAAAGGGATAGCGGAGAACGTTATATGACGCTGGGTGCGGTGCGAGGTGGTGTTCGTTACGAGAAAGCCGTGATGACGATGGCTACTGCTGACTATGCCGTGATGGAAGAAGAGTCGGCTGTGCCTATGAGTAATAATGTGTCGGCAGGACTGTTGACGGCCGGTGAGGTGAATGACTTTGCGAAATGGCCGTTATGGGAGCGCTACCTGCAGTCTACGGAGGCGTATCAGAAGACCTGGGGACTTGTTCCGCGTCAGCGTTATACTATACAAGTGATGAATAAGGACGGCTATCCGGTGGTTAATTATCCCGTGCAGATTAAGGACGAGAAGGGAAATACGATTTTTCAAGCATTGACGGACAACACCGGTAAAGCGGAACTATGGAATGGATTAATGGGTGAAAGGGTGAATGGATTAAGGGTTGATAGCACCCTGATTGTGGAGGAGCCTTGTGATGCGCCGGAAGGTGTGGATGTGGTGTTCGTTTTCGATGCTACGGGTTCGATGGGTGATGAGTTGCGGTACCTGCAGGAAGAGATGAAAGATGTTATTGCTCGTGCGTCGGCAGCAACTGGTGGGTTAGCTATCCGCACGGGGGCGGTCGTTTATCGCGATCATTTGTACGATGAGTACCTAACGCGTATCTCGCGTCTGACGGACGATATTGCGACCACACAGACTTTTATTGATAAACAATCTGCGAACGGCGGTGGTGACTATCCCGAAGCAGTGCCGGAAGCTCTGATGGCAGCACTGAACAGTGCAGGCTGGGATGATAACGCGCGTGCGCGTATCGCGTTCCTTATATTAGATGCGCCCTGTCACGAAGACTCGGCAACGCTGGCGTTACTGCACGAGCAAATTCTGAACGCCGCAGCGATAGGTGTACGAATCGTGCCGGTGGTATGTAGCGGTATCGATGATAAAGCTGAATTCCTGATGCGTGCGATGGCATTGCTGACGAACGGCACGTCGTTTTTCCTGACGGATGATTCGGGTATCGGAAACAAGCATCATAAACCGACGACCGACAGTCTGAAAGTGGAGCACTTGAACGATATGCTGGTACGTACGATTGTTGAATTCAGCAAGATGCCGAGTTGTAAGGATGAAGGGATGAATGGGTTAATGGATGAATGGGTGGATGAAGATTTCCTTCCGAATCCGTTTACAACTGCAGATCTGGAAGCCGATCCGACTATACCATATGGAGAAGGGGTTCATTACCTGATTGACGTCAGCGGCAAACTGTTAGGTGTCTTTGAAGGCGACGTACCGACCGATCGTTTACCCATCGGTGTATATTTCATCAAGACTTATTTCGATGGCATATGGCATACAAAGAAGATACTCGTACGATAAAAAGTAAAAAAATACAAAAAAATGGCACATAAATTTGCATGTGTCATTTTTTTTGTGTAACTTTGCGGTCGATTTTGAAATTTAATCGGATTAAAAACGAAAAATAACGTCAAAAGTATGAGTAATATTCGTTTTAATGCGTTAAAAACCGCATTTGAGCATAAACCGGCGGTAGTAGATGTACCGGAAGGTAAAGTAAAGGACTATTTTGCGCAAGATGTCTTCACGCGTGAGAAGATGAAGGAGTACATTGCGCAGGATGTATTGGATCAGTTGTTTGACGATGTGGATAATGGTCGTACCATCCACCGCGATATCGCCGGTGTCGTAGCGATCGGCATTCGCAAATGGGCTATCGAGCACGGAGCAACGCATTTTACCCATTGGTTCCAGCCGCTGACAGGCGGTACGGCGGAGAAGCACGATGCGTTCTTCACGCTCGGCAAAGGTGGCGAGTTGCTGGAGGAGTTCAGCGGCGAGAGTCTGTACCAGCAGGAACCGGACGCTTCGTCTTTCCCCAGCGGCGGTATCCGCAATACCTTCGAGGCCCGCGGTTACTCGGCTTGGGACCCTTCGAGCCCTGTTTTTCTCATCGGCGACACGCTCTGTATCCCGACGGTGTTTGTGGCTTATACGGGGGAAGCGCTGGATTACAAGACCCCGCTGATCCGTTCGACGGCATCGCTTTGTCATATCGCCCGCGAGGTGTGCGGGTATTTCGACAAGCAGGTCAAGCATGTGCATACCAACTTAGGCTGGGAGCAGGAGTACTTCTTGGTCGATGAGGCTTTGTATAACGCCCGCCCGGACCTGATGCTGACGGGGCGCACCCTGATGGGGCATAACAGCGCCAAGAGTCAGCAACTCGAGGATCATTATTTCGGAGCTATCCCGGCACGGGTACTGGCCTTCATGCAGGAGTTGGAGTACGAAGCGCTCAAAGCCGGTATTCCGGTGAGGACACGCCATAATGAGGTAGCGCCGAATCAATTCGAGATGGCGCCAATTTTCGAGGAGGTCAACTTATCCAACGATCATAACCTGCTCGTCATGTCGATCATGGAGCGCGTGGCGGAGAAGTATCATTTCCGTGTGCTGCTGCACGAGAAACCCTATGCGGGTGTGAACGGAAGCGGTAAGCACTGTAACTGGTCGATGCAGACCAATACGGGTGTGAACCTGCTTGCGCCGGGTAAGAACCCCTACCAGAACCTGCAGTTCATTACCTTCCTGGTGAATGTGCTCATGGCGGTTCATCGGCATAACGGACTGCTCAAGGCGTCCATTGTCAGTGCTACCAACGAGCACCGCTTGGGTGCCAACGAGGCGCCGCCTGCCATCATCTCTGTTTTCCTGGGTAAGCAGATCAGCGAGGTGCTGGATAAGCTCGAGCACGCGAGCGCCGAGGAGGCGATTATCATCAATGCCAAGAAAGAGATGAAGCTCGGTGTGGCAAACATCCCGGAGATCTTAGTCGATAATACCGACCGGAACCGTACTTCGCCCTTCGCCTTCACCGGTAACCGGTTCGAGTTCCGTGCAGTAGGTTCGTCCGCGAACTGCGGTGCAGCGATGTTAGCCTTGAACGCGGCGGTTGCGGAGCAGTTGACGCTATTCAAGGAAGAAGTGGACGCGCGTATTGAGAAGGGCGAAGCCAAGGAGCGGGTGCTCTTCGACGTGATCAAGAAATATATCGTGGCCTGCAAGGCGATTCGTTTTGACGGCAACGGCTATTCCGACGAATGGAAAGTCGAGGCGGCCAAACGGGGTCTGGACTGCGAACAGAGTGTACCGGTAGTCATCGACCGCTACCTGAGCGATAGCAGTATTAAGATGTTCGAGCGCACGGGCGTGCTTACGCGTGCGGAGCTGCAGAGCCGTTGCGAGGTGAAGTGGGAGACGTACGTGAAGAAACTGCAGATCGAGAGCCGTGTGATGGGCGACTTGGTAGTGAACCATGTGCTGCCGGCGGCTAAACGCTACCAGACGATGCTGTTGCAGAACGTGCTGGCGGTTAAGCAGGTGTTTAGCGCTGACGAGACCGCTTCGCTCAACGAGATGGACTATCATATCATCAAGCAGATCGAGCACCACTCGGGTGCGATCCTGGAGGGCGTGGAGAAGATGACCGACGCGCGGCATAAGGCCAACCGCCAAGCCGACGAACGCAGTAAAGCAGTTGCTTACCATGATACGGTTTTGCCGCTGATGGCGGAGATTCGGGATCATGCCGATGCCCTCGAACTCATCGTGGACGACGAGATGTGGACCTTACCGAAGTATCGGGAGTTAATGTTTATCCATTAATGGAAACGAAGTATATCTTTATTACCGGAGGTGTAGCTTCGTCGTTGGGTAAGGGTATCATCTCGGCATCCTTGGGAAAGTTACTCCAGGCGCGTGGGTATCGGATAACGATTCAGAAGTTCGATCCCTATATAAACATCGACCCGGGCACATTGAATCCGTACGAGCACGGCGAGTGTTACGTGACGGCGGACGGTATGGAGACCGACCTTGACCTCGGGCACTATGAGCGATTTACGGGTATAGAGACCACGCGCGACAATAGTGTTACGACCGGTCGTATCTACTTGAGTGTGATAGAGAAAGAACGCCGTGGAGATTATTTAGGTAAAACGATACAGGTCGTTCCGCACATCACGGACGAGATAAAACGGCGTATTCTGTGCAACGCAACCAAACAACCGTTAGACTTTGTTATTACGGAGATAGGCGGTACAATAGGCGATATAGAAAGTCAGCCATTCTTAGAGGCTATCCGTCAATTACGATGGGAACTCGGCCCCCAGCGGGCGCTCAATGTGCATCTTACCTACGTGCCTTATCTGGCTGCCGCAGACGAACTGAAGACCAAGCCGACGCAGACCAGTGTCAAACAACTGCAAGGACTTGGAATCCAACCGGAGGTGCTTATACTTCGTACGGAACATCATCTGAGCGATGAATTGCGTAATAAAGTGGCGCATTTCTGCAACGTTGCACCGGAGGCGGTGATTCAAAGTCAAGACCTGCCGAGTATCTACGAAGTGCCCATCAATATGTATGAGCATCAACTGGACAGGGTTATCTTGAGTAAGATGGGCATCAAAAGACCTACAAAACCTGATCTGAAATCGTGGTTGGACTTTTTGGACTGCCGTAAACGTGCGGACGAAGTGCTGCATATCGGTTTAGTGGGCAAGTACGACCTGCAAGATGCATACAAGAGTATCCGTGAGAGCCTCGCACATGCGGGTACATACAGGGCTTATAAGGTGCAGATTCATTTTATCAACAGCGAGTTTATCACCCGCGAGAATGTATCCGAACAACTATCCGGTATGGCAGGTATCGTTATTTGTCCGGGATTCGGGCAACGAGGTATAGATGGCAAGATTCTGGCCGCAGAATATACCCGTACGCACGATATTCCCACATTCGGTATCTGTCTCGGCTTCCAGATGATGGTGATTGAGTTCGCGCGTAATGTGTTAGGCTACCAAGATGCCAATAGTAGCGAGATGGACGAAACGACACCGCATAATGTCATTGATATGATGGCGGAGCAGAAGAATATCACGCAGAAAGGCGGAACGATGCGACTCGGCGCTTACGAGTGTGCTTTATCTAGGGGCAGTCGTACGGCGCAGGCCTATCACGGGCAAACACTCATTAAGGAAAGACACCGTCATCGTTATGAGTTTAATAACTCATATAAGGACGAGTACGAAAAACGGGGAATGAAATGCGCAGGTATCAACCCATCATCCGATTTGGTAGAGATCATGGAGATTCCGGCCTTACGCTGGTATATCGGCACGCAGTTTCACCCCGAATACAGTTCAACGGTCTTACATCCGCATCCGTTGTTCCTGGATTTTATTGCGGCATGTATTAAAGCATCAAAGGACAAATGAAAATCCTTCCGTTCATCAAAATGCATGGTCTGGGGAATGACTATGTGTATATAGATTGTTTCCTTAAGGCCACGGCTGAAATCATTGCCAAGACTGATTTGGCGGCTTTAGCGCGTGCTGTCTCTGACCGACATTTCGGTATCGGTTCTGACGGACTCGTGCTCATCCTGCCATCCAAAGAAGCCGACGCCAAAATGCGTATCTTCAATGCCGACGGAAGCGAAGCGGAGATGTGCGGCAACGCGATCCGGTGTGTGGCAAAATATCTGTACGAGAGTGGCCTTTGTCGCGATGTGCACATGCAGATAGAGACGATCGCCGGTATACGACCGTTGGCACTGCATGTGGTCAAAGAGACAGTAGATCAGGTGACGGTAAATATGGGAAAGCCGGTCATCCAGCCGGATTTTATTCAAGGCGGTAAGGATCCGATCGGTTATACTTCGGTTAACATGGGTAATCCTCATGCCGTCTTCTTCCGGGACACGGTACCGCAGTTACCGGAAAACACGAATATAGAGTTTGTCCGTGTGCGTAATGCGAAGGAGTTGGATGTCCGTGTGATAGAACGCGGTTCCGGAGAGACCCTGGCATGCGGAACGGGTGCCTGTGCATCGGCGGTGGCGACCATCTTCCATGACTTGACGGAGCGGAATGTGACCGTTCATCTGCCCGGCGGAGACCTGATTATCCAATGGAAAGGGAATACCTCTCCTGTCTTCATGACCGGCCCAGCCACCGAAGTGTTCCGAGGGGAATGGGGACTTAAGGAAAGTACAAAGGACGAGGTACAATGTACAAAGGAATTTAAGAATGAATAGAAACATCCATTTTGACCAACTGCCGAACAGGTACCTGTTCAAAGAGATAGAGGTACGCGCGGACGCGTATAAAACCCTCCATCCGGATGCTCATCTCTTGCGCATGGGAGTAGGGGATGTCACCCGTCCGCTGCCACCCGCCATCATCGATGCCATGCATCAAGCGGTCAACGAACTGGCGGCACTGGCCACCTTCCGCGGTTACGGACCCGAAGAGGGATACCCTTGGCTTCGCCAAGCGGTGATCGACAACGAATACACGCCGCGGGGAGTGAACTTGGATATAGACGAGGTCTTTATCAGCGAAGGAGCCGGCAGCGATCTGGGCAACCTGAGCGAACTGTTTCTCAGTGCCAACAGCGTAGCGATCCTCGACCCCTCGTACCCGGCGTACATGGACAGCAGTATCATGGCAGGACGAACGATCATCCCGCTGCCCTGTACGATCGCCAACGGCTTTGTGCCCGAACTGCCCAAGCAGAAAGCGGATATCATCTATCTCTGTCTGCCCAATAACCCGACGGGAACGGTGCTGACTCGTGCCGAGCTGCAGCGATGGGTCGAATACGCCCGGACCAACCATAGCATCATCATCTTCGACGCCGCCTACGAGGCCTTCATCGAAGATCCGGACGTGCCCCATAGCATCTATGAGATAGAAGGTGCGCAACAGGTCGCTATCGAAGTGCGCAGTTTCAGTAAGAGTGCCGGTTTTACGGCCGTGCGCTGCGGTTACACGATCGTGCCCAAACAGACCGGCCTCAATGCCATGTGGTTGCGGCGCCAATGTACCAAGTACAACGGCACGTCCTATGTCGCTCAGCGGGCTGCCCAAGCTACTTTCACGCCCGAAGGCAAACGCGGCATCGCCGCTAATCTGGCGTACTACAAACAAACGGCGCAACTCATCGCCGGCGGACTCATCGCGATGGGATACGAGGTGTACGGAGGTGAGAACGCACCTTATATATGGTGCCGCGTGCCGCAAGGATACGACTCCTGGTCGTTCTTCGATCATCTGCTCCATACCTGTCAGATCATCTGTACTCCGGGTGTCGGTTTTGGCGATGCCGGACAGGGATTTGTGCGTTTCTCGGCGTTCTCCAATAGAAAAGAAGTCGAAGAGGCACTAAAAAGAATGAAAACACTTGCATAAATCAAAAAATATTTGTAATTTTGCACCGCAAAATTGAATTAACACTATGTGTGGAATTGTAGGATATATCGGTAAACGCAAAGCGTACCCGATTTTGATTAAAGGCTTGCATCGTTTGGAGTACCGCGGGTACGACAGCGCGGGTGTAGCGCTGATCAACGGGCAGGGATGCCTCAATGTGTACAAGGCCAAGGGCAAGGTGTCGGAATTGGAGGCTTTCTGTGCCGATAAGGACACGGAGGGTTGCATCGGTATCGCGCATACCCGTTGGGCCACGCATGGCGAACCCAATACGGTGAACGCCCATCCCCATTACTCGGAGTCGGAGCGTCTGGCGATCATCCACAATGGTATCATTGAGAACTACGCCGTACTCAAGGCTGGACTCATGGAACAGGGCTATTCGTTCAAGTCGGATACGGACACCGAAGTGCTCGTGCAGTTGGTCGAATATACGCAGGTCAACCGCCATGTGGACCTCAAGACGGCTGTTCAGTTAGCCCTGCAGCAGGTCATCGGTGCCTATGCCATCGCGATCTTGGACAAGGATCACCCGGATACCCTCATTGCCGCCCGCAAGGGTTCGCCGCTTGTAGTGGGTATCGGGGAGGACGAGTATTTCCTCGCTTCCGACGCCACGCCTATCGTGGAGTATACGGATAAAGTGATCTATATCGAGGATGAAGAAGTAGTCTCGCTGCGTTTGGGCGAGGAAGTAGATATAACGACGATCAATAACGTCACCAAGACTCCGGAGATCAAACGGTTGGAGTTGTCATTGAGTCAACTCGAGAAAGGCGGTTACCCGCACTTCATGCTCAAGGAGATCTTCGAGCAGCCGCGTACCCTGACCGACTCCATGCGAGGCCGTGTCAACGTGCACCAGGACAATATCGCGCTCTCGGGATTCATTGATAACAAGGACCGCTTCCTGAATGCCAAACGTATCATCATCACCGCTTGCGGTACTTCATGGCACGCCGGACTGATTGCGATGTATGCCATCGAGGAGTTCGCGCAGATACCCGTCGAGGTGGAGTACTCCTCCGAGTTCCGCTACCGCAAGCCGGTCATCAATAAAGATGATGTCGTTATCGCTATCTCGCAGTCCGGTGAGACAGCCGATACGTTGGCAGCGATTCAGCTCGCCAAGTCTAAAGGTGCGTTTATCTTCTCCATCTGTAATGTGGTCGGTGCATCTATCCCGCGTGTGAGTGACAGCGGATGTTATACCCACGTCGGACCGGAGATCGGTGTGGCGTCCACTAAGGCTTTTACGGCACAGGTGGTGGCTCTCACGATGCTTGCGCTTTGTATCGGTCGTGAGAAAGGAACAATGACCCAAGAGCAGTACTTGCGTATCGTGCGTGAATTGGGTCAGATACCTGATAAGATTGAGCGTGTGCTCGGACAAAACAAACGAATCTCCGATTTCGCCAAGACCTTTACTTATGCGCAGAACTTTATTTATCTCGGTCGCGGATATAACTACCCTGTGGCGATGGAGGGAGCGCTCAAACTCAAAGAGATCTCGTATATCCACGCCGAGGGATATCCCGCAGCCGAGATGAAACACGGTCCTATTGCGTTAATCTCGCAAGAGATGCCGGTGGTAGTTGTCGCGCCGCATTGCGGTACGTACGAGAAGGTCGTAAGTAATATTCAGGAGATCAAAGCCCGTAAGGGTAGGGTGATCGCTGTAGTCACCGAAGGCGATGAACTGGTCAGCAAGATAGCCGATTATATCATTGAAGTGCCGCAGACTGAAGAGTGTCTTACACCGCTTCTCACCGTCATCCCACTGCAGTTACTCGCCTACCACATCGCCGTGGTCAAAGGCTGTGATGTGGATCAACCAAGAAATTTAGCTAAATCAGTAACAGTAGAGTAATATGTTTAAAATTGCTATTTTAGGTTACGGCAATATAGGCCGTGCCGCAGAAGAGGCCATCAAGGCTGCGCCGGATATGTCACTTGCCGGCATCTATCATCACAACGATTGTCTGGACTGCATCGATGCAGATGCGGTACTTGTTTGTACCCCGACGCGTGAGGTACGGAAGTTCGCCACCGTCCTGGCTGCACGCGGTATCTGTACGGTGGACAGTTTCGATATCCACGGACAGATTTGGAATTTACGCGAGAGCTTAGACGCGGTGTGTCAGGCTAATAAAGCGGTCAGTATCATCTCGGCAGGTTGGGATCCGGGAAGCGATAGCATGATTCGTGCCATCCTGATGGCGTTGGCACCCAAGGGTCTGACCTATACCAATTTCGGTCCCGGTCGTTCGATGGGTCATACGGTGGCAGCTAAAGCCATCAAGGGGGTTAAGAATGCGCTGAGTATGACTATTCCATTAGGCACCGGTATCCATCGTCGTATGGTCTATATCGAACTCGAAGAAGGTGCGGATTTCAAGACTGTAGAAGCGGCTATCCTCGCAGACGATTATTTTGCTCACGACGAGACGCACGTTATCCCGGTTGAGAGTGTCGATGCGCTTAATAACGTTGCTCACGGTGTCAACTTGGTGCGGAACGGTGTAAGCGGAGATACACACAACCAGCGTTTTGAGTTCAATATGACGATTAACAACCCTGCGCTGACCGGTCAAGTGCTTGTCTCTTGTGCCCGGGCGGCATTGCGTATGAAAGAACGCGGGGAATATGGTGCCAAGACCATGATTGAAATTCGCCCGATAGACTTGCTACCGGGCGAAACAGAAAGTCTTGTTAAAGCGCTTGTCTGAAAGATCCGTCTCTGTACTTCTCAAGGAGTTGTTCGAGTGCTTCAATCTGCTCGAGCAGCTCCTTTCCTTTGTCCGTATCTTTGATGCGAATGCGCTGACCGCTAAAGTCCTGCAGCAGCATCCGGTTGTGGATATCGCTACCTGACAGGATCGCCTGCTCGCGACTCTCGAAGCTCTCGTGCTCCACGAGCTGGATGCCGTGACTGTTATAGATCAGCGTATAACCCGCGATACCGGTCTTCTCCTGGTAGGGCTTCGAGAAACCTCCGTCGATCACGAACCGTTTGCCGTTGGCGCGCATCGGCGTTTCGCCTTTGATTGTTCGTACGGGAACGTGACCGTTGACAATACGACCCGTTTTGGGATCCAGACCGAACTCCTCCAGAATTTTCTCGCAGATTTTCTCGTCGTCTGCTAGACTGAAATATGCTCCCTTGTGTTCGTCCCACGCTTCACCTTTAGGCAGGAAATAACGCTCGAAGGTCGTCATTTTATCCTTGTTATAGAGCGGCGAGTTAGCACCTTCCCAGAGGTACAGCATATAATCCAACGCATCTTGTTTGGCCTTACCCGTTCCGTAGTATGCCTGACGAATGATGGCATCCGTACGGTCCATGAGTGCCTTACCGCTCACTCGCTGACCGCATACATCGGATTCGGTGAAGCTTCCGTCGGCATTCAGAGGAATCGCTGCGTGGTAGAGTAGGAAACCGTTACGTACCAAGTATAGTGAACCGTGCTCATAAAGCATGCGCAGGTGTTTCTGCATTTTCTCGGATTTACGGAACGACCGCCACAACTGATCCATTAGGTCTTGCTCTTCCTGACTCAAGGCGTACGGATCTTTCGGATCGATGGTCGGTAGGTTTTTATCGACTAAGTCATACTGATCGAGTTTATGCAGTACAGCCCGGTCGTCCATGTGCCATTCTGGGTGCCGGAGGACGGTTTGTCCTTCGAGTTTAAATTGGATAATCGAGATAGCTTTGTGCATCTTTGCCATCAGTTGGGCAGAACGCGTCAGACGCGGGTTGTTTTCAAAATCTTTGGTCTGCCAAATCGTACAGGGATCATCGCCATAAACTGTCATTGCAAAATTAGCCAGCGGTAACAGATTGATACCGTATCCCTCTTCCAGCGTCTCGATATTTGCATAACGAATACTTACGCGTAGCACCGTGGCTAATAGCGCCAAATTACCTGCCATCGCACCCATCCATTCGATATCGTGGTTTCCCCATTCGATATCATAATCACGTATGGTATCCAGCACATCTAAGATCTTTGCTGCACCCGATCCTCTGTCAAAAATATCACCCACTATATGCAGCGTATCAATCGTCAGACTATGAATGAGGTATGAGATGACGATCAGCAGTTGTTCGGCACAGCCGGTCTCGATGATAGCATCAATCACAGCATCGTAATAGGTCTTACGATCGCGCTGTTCGAGGTTCGATTCGTGCAGCAACTCACCTATGATATAGGCATAGTCCTTTGGTAACAGTTTGTGAACCTTCGAACGGCTGTATTTGATGGTCACGGCACGCGCTACTTCCACCACTTGTTGTAAGCGCTTCTTGTACCATGCGTTCATGTCCGTTTGTACGGTTTTCTCATATTCAATACGCTCATCCGGATAATAAATCAGTGCGCATAGGGCCCGTTTCTCATCCTCATCCATGGCATATCCGTACACTTCATCGACCTTCTTGCGCACAACACCGGATGCGTTCTTAATCATATGAATGAACGCATTGGACGCCCCGTGCAGGTCGCTCACGAAATGCTCCGTACCTTTCGGTAAAGACAATATCGCCCGCAGGTTAATCAACTCAGTCACCACGCTCTGCGCGTTAGGAAACTTCTCACTCAATAAGCGTAAATACCGTTCGTCTGTCATACTTGAAACTCAATTTCGCTGCAAAGTTACACTTTTTTTTGCATATATCAAAATTTTTTTGTAATTTTGCGGCGCAAAATGGTGCAAAGATGAAGTTGCTACTGGTGTTACTTACCGTAATGACGTTCACGATCGAGAAGAAGAACGAGGTGTCGATGGCTGGTTTATGGCCGTACGATATCGTGGTGGACTATGCGAACACGGGTACAAAAGGCAACGTGGGAGCCGGGGATAAGGCGACCCTAAGTCTAAGCGGATTGGAGAATATTCAGATTGAGTCTGTGACGCTTTATCTGCAATCTAATAAAAGTTCCGGTGCCGGAGTAATCAGCATAAAGGCAGATGGAACATCGTTGTACTCAAAGAGCGGAACGTATCAAGACTGGTTCGGAGCCTATAATAACACGACCTATCAATCTATTGGTTGGAGTGGAAAGAAGATTCTCAATCAAGGTACACTGGTTATAGAAGTAACTGGCACGGAGAGCAGTCTGCATATTGAGAAATACGAGATCGTTTATTCGAATGCGCCCGAGCGACCATATACGGTGACGTTGGTTATGGACAATATCCAAAAAACAATCACGGAGACCGAAGTAGGCAGTGGTATAGTATTACCGATTTGTCCTGATGTGGAAGGATGGTTCTGGGAAGGTTGGTCCACGGAGCCTATCGCTGAACAAACGTACAATCAACCGTACACACTCAGCGCCGGTGATACGATATACCCCAAGAAAGATATGACGCTTTGGGCGGTTTGGACCGATGTGATGCCGGTGACGTGGGAGAAACAATGTACTCCGCAGAGCGGTTATTACTCGATGGAACTACACGATAAGATTCTCTTCGGGGCGGTGGATAAGAACGGTTTGGTGCCGATGATTGATGCCGGAATGGTCTATTTGAACAGCATCTATTACATTGAGTTTAAGACGGATAGCACATGCACGATTGAAGTGGTCGGTGGTCTGGATCAATATATCGGTTATGACCGGGAAACGAAGAGCTTGAGAGATAGTCCTTCCGAATGGAAATGTATAGTATTGCCGGACTCGACTTGGCTATTCAGTGCTGCGCATGAAGGTGAGTTTTATTGGATGTTCTATCAAAAAAATATGGAGTACTATGCTTGGTTGCATGAATATATATTTGGAGTGAACCCCAATCAAGCATGGGCACTGTACGCACTGCCGGATCCGTACGAGACGATTCACTGGTGGAGTTATCCGCTGACGCATGCGGTAGTAACGGTGAATGGTGAAGGGTTAAAGGTGAATGGGGAATGGATTATTCCGTTCGGGATCTATGATTTGATTTTCCGTGACGGACAAAAATATTTGAGATTAAAAGAATGAAAGTATTAGCAATTATAGTAGGTGTATTGACGGGAATTTTATCCGGAGAATACAATGCGAAGACGTTGAGCGTAGCCGAACAGGATTCTATTCTTGGCGTTGAAGCGACCGGTCGATATCGATTGGAGAAGGAGAACGAAGAGTCGTTGTTCCGGCATTCGGAGGTGGCTGATTGGTTCATTATCGATACGATGCGGCATACACGCAAACAGTTAGGTGCGGGTTTGAACTTAGGAAAAGTGCGCGATGCTGTGTTGAGTCCGAACGGACGGTATGTGGCGTTTGCGAAAGACAATAATCTGTATATCCACAAGCTCGATTTCGGAACGGAGATTGCTGTGACCAAAGACGAGAACACGGATGTCATCAACGGTATCGCCGACTGGTTGTATGAGGAGGAGTTTGCTACTACGTCACTCTTTGCCTGGAGTCCGGATTCGAAGATGCTGGCGTTTGTCAAACTTGACGAGACCGAAGTACCTGCTTTCTCTTGGGACGTGTATTCTGATACCCAATATCCAACGGCAGAGACTCTGCGCTATCCCAAAGCAGGATGTCAAAATGCCAAGGCTTCCGTATGTGTCTATGATATCGCAACCAAAGGAATACAGCGCTTACAGGTTAATCCGAAAGACGAGGATGTTTATTTCCCACGTCTCAAATGGTACAAAGAGGATCGTTTGTTTGTGCTCCGCGTGAACCGCGATCAGACGAAGATGGAGGTGTTGGATTGCAATGCCAAATCGACGGTGGCTTATCCCTGGTATCGCGAAGAGAGTAAGCAGTATTTTGTGGACTACTCGCTCTTCGACGAGTGGAAATGGTTGAGTGACGGACGGATGATTGTGGTGAGTGAACAGGAAGGATGGCGTCGTGCGTATCTGTACGGAAACGATGGTATCCGAATTCGTACCCTGACACCGGAAGGCATGGACGTAACGGCTGTGTATGGCGTGAACGAGAAGACGCAGACGTTGTATTATCAAGCGGCTCCGACACCGAGTACGAGGCAGATCTATGCGGTGGACTGGAAGAAGTCAGAAGTCAGTGTTCCGTTATCCGAAGGAGAAGGAATACATAGTGCATGCTTCTCGGAGGACGGAACAAAGATGATTGAGTGTTTCCAGAGTTTCGAACAGCCGAATACATACACGTTGTATAGCGTAAAAGGAGCAAAAAGGACTAAGCTGGAGGTGATTGAGGATAATGAGGAGGTAAAAGAGGCATGGAAGTCGAACAACCTGCCTGAACCGGAGATGCTCCAGATCAACGGTTTGGAAGCGATGCTCCTCTCACCCCTTCACCCCTTCACCCCTTCACCATTAGTAGTGATGCATTATTCGGGTCCGGCCAGTCAACGGGTGCTGAACAGATGGCGCAAACGGTTCGAGTATGCATTGGTGGAGCAGGGGTATGCGGTGCTGATTGTGGATACACGTGGAAGTGACTGTAAGGGCCGCGCATGGCGTAATGAGACTTATATGTCGTTGGGTCAGAAAGAGGCAGAGGACCTGATTATGGCAGCCAACGAAATAGCCAAGCGACCGGATATAGACGGAGAGCGGATGGCGATTATGGGTTGGAGTTACGGAGGGTATGAGACGCTGTTCACGATGAGTACCAAGGGACATCCGTTTAAAGCCGGAGTGGCGATTGCCCCCGTGACGGATTGGAAATTGTATGACTCGGCTTACACGGAGCGCTATATGCGTCGTCCGCAGGTGAATATCGGTGGATATGAGTCCGCATCGTTGTTGAACAAGGCGCAAGACATGACGGGGAACGTACTGATTATTCATGGTACGGGAGACGACAATGTGCACGTACAGCACACGATGCAGTATATCGATGCACTGGTCCGCGCGGACAAGCAGTTTGAGATGCAACTGTATCCGGATGACAATCATTTTTTGCGCAAAGGCAATAACGCGCAACATATGCATAAACGAATTTTAAATTTCTTACAAAATAATCTAAAACAATGAACAACGAAGTTAATCGTGCCCCTGTGGCAAAGACAAAGTACGCTTTAGGTATCGACTTAGGTGGTACAGGCACCAAGTTTGGTTTAGTGAACGATGAAGGTAAAGTCCTTCGCAGTAATTCCATTCCGACGCAACAGTATCCGGACATCGACGAGTACTGCGATGTGCTTTGTGCCGGTCTCAAACGTCTCGTGGAGGACGAAGGAATCTTGATGAGCGATGTGGTGGGTGTAGGCTGCGGTGCGCCGAATGCCAATTTCTATTCGGGTTGTATCGAGCAAGCGCCGAATCTGCCGTGGAAAGGTGTGGTTCCTTTCGCCAAACTCATCAGCGAGCGGATGGGTGTCAAGTGCACGATTACCAACGACGCTAACGCTGCGGCTCAAGGTGAGATGATTTACGGCTCGGCGCGCGGTATGAAGAACTTTATCGTTATCACGCTCGGTACCGGTGTCGGTTCGGGTATCGTGATTGACGGTAAACTGCTCTACGGTCATGACGGTTTTGCCGGTGAATTAGGTCACTGCAAGATTGATCACTCGGGCAACGGACGTCTCTGCGGTTGTGGTCAGAAAGGTTGTATTGAGGCGTACGCTTCGGCTACCGGTGTGGCTCGTACGGCAAAGGAGATTGTGACGGCTACGACCCAACCGACGCTGCTTCGTAACGTAGAGGATATCAATAACATCACGAGTAAGGATGTGTTTGATGCGGCAGAGAAGGGTGATCTCGTAGCGAAGGAGATCTTCGATTATACGGGTCATCTGTTGGGTGAGAAACTGGCTGACTACGTTCATTTCTCCAGTCCGGAGGCGATTATCCTGTTCGGTGGTTTGACCAGGTCCGGTCACTGGATCATGGATCCGATCCGCGAGGCGCTGGACGCTAACCTGATGCCGATCTGGAAGGGTAAGATCCCTGTTTCGATCTCCATTCTCAAAGACAGCGATGCAGCTATCTTAGGTGCATCGAGTCTGGCTTGGTAAAATCATAAATTTGAAATTTGAAATCCTTCAAATCTATATTACAACGTCTTTACCCATGCGGCAAATTCCGTGTGGGTAAGGCGGTGTATCTGACCTTCGATGACGGACCTATACCGGAGGTGACGCTGAAAGTGTTGGAAATACTGGACAAGTACGGCGTGAAGGCTACGTTCTTCATGGTAGGTGAGAATATCGACAAGCATCCGGAGGTATTTGAGATGGTTGTCCAAGGTGGCCACGCTATCGGCAACCATACCTACAACCACATGAAGGGTTGGAAAGTAAGTACGGCCGAGTATATCGCGAATGTGCAGAAGTTTCCAAAGGAGACCAAACTTTTTAGGCCTCCGTACGGCAGAACCTGGGTTTGGCAGCGAAAAGCGGTGAAGAACCTCGGGTATGAGATTTACCTCTGGGACGTGCTGACACGCGATTATAATCCGCACCGGACTCCCGAAGCGATGTTGCGTCAGATCAAACGTCAGACACGACCGGGCAGTATTATCAATTTTCATGATTCGGTCAAGTCGAACGAGCGGATGTTAGAAGTATTGCCAAAGGCAATAGAATGGTTGTTGGCGAATGGGTATGAACTTAAAACACTATAGTTTCCTGCTCCTTGTTTTTGTGTTGGCAAGTTGTGCGAACAGGGGTATCGGACCACAAGGTGGCCCGAAAGACACCGTGCCGCCACATGCGTTGGAGAGTAATCCTCCCTTAGGAGCATTGGAGTTCAAGGGCAAGAAGATTGAGGTCACTTTCGATGAGTATATCGAGGTGCATGATTTGATCAATAACCTCTTGATGTCCCCTCCGCAGCAGACTCCGCCGGAGGTCAAAGCCCGTGGAAAGAAACTGGTTGTACAGTTGCAGGACAGTCTGCGGGACAGCACGACTTATACGATTGATTTCGGCAATGCGGTGGTGGACTACCGCGAACAAGTGCCTGTCAAAGGTTTTTATTTCTATTTCTCTACCGGTCCGACCATCGATACGCTGGAGTACCGCGGAAGGGTGTTCGATGCCATGAACCTCAACCCCTTGAAGGGTATTTTTGTGGGTATCCACGAGAATATGGAGGACTCGGCGTTTGTGTCAATGCCTTTTTCACGTGTGGCGCGAACCGACTCGGCAGGATATTTCCGTATCGGTAACATGCGGGAAGGCACGTACCGTTTGTATGCCGTCGATGATGTCAGCAAAGACTATCGTCTGACGATCGGAGAGGCACTGGCGTTCGCCGATTCAACGATTACGGTGGTCGGTGATACGATGACTATAGACACACTGGCTATAGACACGCTGATTACAGATACATTGGTCGTAGATAGTCTTATCGCGGACTCACTGACTACTGACAGCCTCGTAGCACCCAAGCCCTTACCGGCATTGTTCCTTTTCAAGGAAGAACAGCAGAAACTATACCTCCAGCGAACCTTGCGTGACAAGCAGCACCGGATACAGATATTATTCTCTGCTACGCCGGACACTCTGCCTCAGTTGCGACCGTTGGCGGACAGTATGAATATTCATATCAAGTATTCGCCCAAGCGAGATACGGTGACGATGTGGTTGATGGACAGCGTGTCGATTAAGCACGACTCCTTGCTCATTGAGGCGCGTTACCGTCGTACGGACAGTCTGTATAACCTGGAGTGGGCGGTGGATACGCTTCGGGCTTTCTGGCGTGCACCCAAACTGTCTGCCAAAGCCAAGGAGGCGCAGGACCGCAAGAACAAAAACTTACGTCTGGATCTCAAATCGAATGCACGGCGCGGTTTTGAAGTGTACGATACTCTCCGGCTGAACTGTATGACGCCTTTGGCTTCTATCGAGCGGGATTCGTTCCATTTGTTCGAGCGTATCGACACAATCCTTAAGCCCCTGCCGTTCACGATGGAGATCAACGATACCTTACCGATGGAGATTCTGTTCCTGGCGAAGTTCCAACCCGAAGGCAAGTACGAACTGCAAGTGGACAGCGGTGCGATGCACGATATCTACGGTACTACGCACAATAAAGGTACGTATCCCTTGCAAGTCAAAGCACTGTCCGAATATTCGACTTTGCGTGTGAACTTGAATCCGTTTGAACCCAAAGCCCGGATACAGGTTTTGAGCACCAAAGATGAAGTGTTGCGTGAGTTGCCGGCAGTTGAGGAAGGGGCGTTCTTCCAGTACCTCAAGCCCGACACGTATTATCTGCGTCTGTATCTGGACGAGAACGGAGACGGCAAGTGGACCACGGGTAGTTGGGCAGAGAAACGCCAGCCGGAGAAAGTGTATTATTTTCCGGAAAAGATACAGACCAAATCCAACTGGGATTTTGAGGAGGAGTGGGATTATACGGCGGTAGAGCAAACGGCATCCAAGCCTAAGGAGTTGATCAAGGTTTCCTCCAAATAATGATGCCGTAGATACAGTTGGCGCACCAGATGGCGTACTGCGTTACCATGAACCAGTCGCCGGCGCGAATCCATAAGATCACACTCAGAATATCGACTGCGAGCCAGATGAACCAATGCTCGCGATAAACGAGAATCATCAGTACCTGCGCCACGAGTGCAGGTACTGTCGTAAAGGCATCCAGGTAAGGTTGCGTATCGTCGGTATAAGCGGCGAGACTCCAACCCACAAGCCATGAACCGAGTAGGGTAGTAACGGCAATCAGACTGATTACAGAAACCGACAAACTGCGGGGTTCTACTTTCATCTTGCCGCTTTCCTCTTTCAGACGATTCTTCCATACATACACTCCATATACCATCGTGCCGAAATAATAGGCATTGATAGCTATCTCGCCGTAGAAACGTTGGGTGTAACAGAGCCATGTATAGGTCAGTACCTGCGCAAAACCGAAAGCGAAAGTGAGAATATTACGCCGTGAAGCCAGAACCACGGAGCAGATCCCCAGACAACAACTGATCAACGACAGCGCACTCATCGTTCATTCGGCATCTTCAGCGTATAAAGAATAGCCTCTATCTGACGCATCGCGTTGCGTTTTTTCTGTCCGGGAGCGTAAAGGAAAACTTCAGCCGTGACCACGCGTCCGTTAACTTGGTCCAACCGCGTGAGGCTGACGAACGGTCCACCCATGGCTTCACCGTCCAGCATCTTCCATAAACCGCGTGTCTCAACGGCATAAAAACCTCCTACCGTATCACGCAGCGCAGGTACCTGACGACTAACCGGTGGAAAATGTTTGAATTCGGTTCCCATATGACTGCCTTCCACTTGTGCGGACACGCGTTGACCCATGATCTGATTGCGTTTGGCGATGATGGCTTCGTTGCTGAACTGCTCCTGAGCCGTATAGGGGTAACTGTACACCACGATATCCTTGCGCATCGGACCTTTGTTATTACAGCACCAGAGTACCGAATCCGAGGCGATGGTGATAAAATCCTCGGGGATCAACATGTCGTAACCTTGTTTTTGCAACCACGCGCGTGCGTCCTTATTCGTATTCGCGCGATAGAAACGAATCTGACGCGTCAGCTCTTCGCGTACAAACCACTCCCGGATAGCTTCGCCGTTTTCGTTCCAGTACGCCAGAAAAGTCTCCGTATCGGGTGCCTGAATGCGCATCATAGCCTGGGGCTTGGACCATACATCGACGGATTTCTTGGCCAGTATATGCGTGTATTTATTGGCATTGATATCCACAATCAGAATATTACGCGTGGCTTTGAACAGGTCGTCGAACTGGGCAGGCGTAACGTGAGAAGTTGTGAAATACGCCTCCATCTGCGGCAAACCGTACATGTCCCCTCCCATGGTCTGTACCACGGCCTCTTTGACCGAAGCGTCACTCACTACCAAGCACTCGTAAATCGAACCGGTAGCCGAAGTAAGCAACCGCTCGTTACCCGAACCGCAACTCATCAAAAGCAGTGCTATCAATGCACAAAATAAACCTTTTTTCATATTTAATATTTTATTTTTGCTGCAAAATTACAAAAAAATTTGCATATATCAAAAAAAAAGTGTAATTTTGCGCCGAAATACTGAAATTTTATGAAATTAACAACCGATTTGATCTTCTTAACCGACGAGGTGGAAGGTTTCCGTGAGTGTCGTGACAACCGTACGACGGCGTCCAACAGTATGACCGTGCTGCTGTGTACGGAGGGATTTATCGACGTGTATTATCACGAAAAGATGATTCGTATCAACCGCGGTGAACTGTTTGTCCGTATTCCCGATACGAACTATCAGTTAGGTCCGTACGAGATGAGTCATGATTTTGCATTTATGCAAGTGACTGTCGATGCCGGCATCTATAGTCAGATCATGTTTGAGCATATCCGTGTGGAGCCGAACTGGTTCATGAAGCAGGAGTACGTGAAGGAGCATCCGATTTATCCCTTGAACGAGGTTAGTATCGATTTCTTCAAGACCTATTTCCATCTGCTGACCCTGCAAATGCAGGATAAACAGACCGCGTACCGTACGCAGATTCTCAAACTGCTGGCGAAGGGTGCGACGATGGAGATGCTCAATTATTTGGACAAACTGGCGGTTATTCTGGATGATGCCAAGATCCGCATGTCAGCGAACACCAGCGATTATACCTTCCTTACTTTCACTCGTCTGTTGCAAGAGAACCCGCATAAACGCGAGGTACAATGGTACGCAGAGCAGATGGGTATCACGCCCAAATACCTGTCGGAGATATGCAAGGAGCGTTCCGGTAAGTCTGCCGGCGCATGGATTGCAGAGACGACGGTGTCGGAGTTGAAGCATTACTTGCGTAACACCACCTTCCCGATCCGGGATATCGCGCGTATCATGGAGTTCCCGAATGCTTCATTCTTCTGTCAATATACGAAGAAGCACACGGGTTTAACGCCTAATCATTTCCGTAAGAAACAAGATCAATAAGCGAAGAGCGGGTGTAGAATCATCTCTTTATTCACAACCTCACGAACGGAAGCAATCGTACTTTCACTCGTGGGGTTTTTCAGTACCGTATCAATCAGGTCCACGATCCACGGCATCTTGTCTTCTTTCAGACCGCGCGTGGTGATAGCCGGTGTACCGAAACGCAGACCGGATGTCTGGAAGGCGGAACGGCTGTCGAACGGCACCATATTCTTGTTGGTTGTGATATCGGCTGAGACGAGCGCCTGCTCGGCTACCTTACCCGTTAACTCCGGATATTTGGTCCGCAGGTCGATGAGCATCGAGTGGTTGTCCGTACCGCCGGAGATCACTTTGTAGCCCTTGTCCATAAACGCCTGTGCCATCACAGCGGCGTTCTTCTTTACCTGCTGCTGATAAACCCTGAAGTCCTCTGTCAGGGCCTCGCCGAACGCTACGGCTTTAGCGGCAATCACATGCTCTAACGGACCGCCCTGGGTACCCGGGAAGACCGCCGAGTCGAGTAGGGCGGACATTTTCTTAATCTCCCCCTTAGGCGTCGTCTTGCCCCAGGGATTATCGAAATCTTTACCCATCAGAATAACTCCACCGCGCGGACCACGGAGCGTCTTGTGTGTTGTGCTTGTCACGATATGCGCATACTTGAGCGGGTTGTCCAACAGTCCTGCTGCAATCAGTCCTGCCGGATGGGCCATATCGACCATGAAGATCGCACCGATCTCATCCGCTACACGACGGATACGGGCATAATCCCACTCGCGGCTGTAGGCCGAAGCACCGGCAATAATCAGTTTCGGTTTGTGCGTGCGGGCTTTGAGCTCTAAATCGTCGTAATCAACACGACCGGTCTCTTCATTGAGATCGTAGCCGATTGCGTTGAACATCAGACCGGAGAAGTTAACGGCTGAACCGTGACTGAGGTGACCGCCGTGACTGAGGTTAAGACCCATGAAGGTGTCGCCGGCTTTGAGGCAGGCCATGAAAACGGCCATGTTCGCCTGTGCACCGGAATGCGGCTGAACGTTCACATATTCGGCATCGTAGAGCTTCTTCAGACGCTCACGGGCGATGTTCTCTGCGATATCCACTACCTCGCATCCACCGTAATAACGGTGACCGGGATAGCCCTCCGCATATTTATTGGTCAGTACACTGCCCATCGCTTCCATCACTTGGTCGGAAACAAAGTTCTCGCTGGCGATCAACTCAATACCCTTGGTCTGACGTTCCCGCTCCCGACGAATGACGTCAAAAATCTCCGTGTCTCGATTCATAAAAAGATTTATTTTTAAATTTGCCGCAAATTTACTGCTTTTTTTTGAATTATGCAAATTTATTTGCACATATCAATTTTTTTTTGTAATTTTGCGGCGCAAAATAAAAAACACGATTATGCCTGAGATTAGTTCTTTTTACGGAATAGCCATTTACATGTATATGAGTGGTTGGACCAACATCAAGAAGAATTATTGGCTAACTGGGAGCGTTTGGGTAAGGCTGAAGAACCAATGAGAATTGATCCATTGCAATAAGTTAGAAAGGAGGTATTTATGATTCCTATCTTAAAAGTAACAAATGCAGATTATGTCCGCGACCATGTATTACGCTTATCTTTCAATGATGGCGTAACTAAGTATGTGGATTTTTGGCCGTTAGCTCAAAAGGGCATTTGTACCAAACTGCAAGATATAGACTATTTCCGTAATTATTCATTAGATCCGTTTACGGTAGATTGGTCCAATGAAATAGGCTTTGCTCCAGAATATCTCTATGAGATAGGCACAGTAGCCTAACCCCTCGCTGGTACCGACAGCGTAAAAAAGCGGTGACAGTAAGCGACCTTCACGGGTCGCTTTTTTCTCAAAAAATCACTCCCCCTCTTGCATATATGAAAAAAAATGTGTAATTTTGCAGCGGATTTTATAGAAAGGGTATAGCGTATGAAAGACATTTTTATTCATTACGACACTCCTGAGCAGTATGCTGAGGCGTTTCAGAATATGATTAATGCCCGAGAGAAATGGCGTGAAGAGATTCGTCAACAAACCGCACAAATGGCTTTATGACGCTTTCAGCAGACAAACTCAATCAGCATTCCCCGTATCATTTGACACAGATTAATGATATGGCCTTTCGCTTTGTGACCGACCAACAGGTACATTATGATGTTGGTTTTTATAAAGACACCTTCTTTATGGGTGAGGGCGCATATCATTTCTTTATCGACAACCCTCAAAAAGAGCACGGCTCGTACGACCCGAAGATATTGGACGTCGTCACATTGATTCTAGAGGAGTTTTTTAGTCAAGAGCCTACGGTGATGCTTTATATTTGCGATCCGACGGACAAACGTCAGGCGGCTCGCGACCGATTGTATCATCTATGGTTTTATGACTATGCGCGAAATCACGAGATGACTTTATTTAGTGATTCCGTCACGTTCAAGGAAGTCAAATACTACACAGGTCTTTTGATGCGTCATGATCATCCGATGCATGATCTTATCCTTGCATCATATCAGGAGTTCTTGAAGCATGTGCCTGAAAGATTTGTAATAAGAGATAAATAATCGCTGGTACCGACAGCGTTAAAAAGCGGTGACAGGCGCAAACGTGCGCCACATACCACAAAAATAGCGATAACAAGCCCAACTTGATTATCTGAAACTTCGACAACTTCAGTAGTAATCATTATTCTTCAAGCACGGTTTATGCTCGCTCACGTGTCAGCGTGGGTTTTCTGTGCATAGATTTGAAGAATAAAGGTAGTCGAAGACCTCAGATAATCAAATTGAAGCGGACGAAAGTTCACGCTTTTTCGTGTATATATAGTACAAAACTAACTCACACTATTAACTAAAACAAAATGCTTATGAAAAAAATCTTCCTCTTTGCTCTTGCGTTAGCCATGACAGCTAATGTATTAGCGCAGTTTAATCCACAGACAACCCCGCTGACCTTGGAGGCACGAGACGCCAACACTCAGGTCAAGGTGCTCAACAAAAGTCTCGGTGCTTTTGAGTACCAAATCAACGGTCAAGGTGCCAAACAATCCATCGCCGCGGATGCGGAAGTCACCATCGACCTGCCTAATGTAGGCGATTATGTTCAGTTATGGGGTAATCAGGCTACCACTTGCCCTGCTAACAGCAAATCCAATATTGGTGTCCCTAATGGATTCGCTTACGTGTATGGTAATATTATGAGTCTGGTGCAAAATGGTGCTTCGTCTTTTGAAAACCTGACGGAATTGACAAGCACTAAGACGTTCAATGGTTTGTTCCAAGGTGCAACGGCATTGGATATGCATCCGACCAAGGCGTTGGTATTGCCGGCAACGACCTTAAGTGACCTCTGCTATCAATCAATGTTCAACGGCTGTACCGGTTTAACCGATTTATCTTCGATGCAATTGCCTGCATTGACTGTAGACACCAATGCGTATCGGTCGATGTTCTACAATTGTTCACATTTGACTCACGCTCCGCAAATACTGGCGACTACTGTGCAACAAGAAGCTTGCATATATATGTTCTACAACTGTACACAATTGACGAGCGTACCTGATTTGCATGCTACGACTTTGGGAAAACAAGCATGTAATATGATGTTCTACGGCTGCTCTTCGTTGCTCAAGGCACCGGCCATTCCGGCCACAACAGTAGATCAGGAAAGTTGTTTGATGATGTTCTATAATTGCACTGCCATGACGACCGGACCGGAAATCCTTCCGGCAACGACTTTGGCTAAAAGCTGCTACAATAGCATGTTTTCTGGTTGTTCTCAGTTGGCGGCTTCGCCCGTATTACCGGCTGCTCAGTTGGCAGAAGGATGTTATTCGAACATGTTTGGCTGGTGTTCGAATATGCATAAAATTGAGTGTTACGCCACGGATCTGTCTGCTACTAATTGCACGCAGAACTGGGTGAATGGTATTTTAAACTATTCCGGAACATTTGTCAAACAGTCTGGTTTTAACGGCTGGACAGAAGGTGCAGACGGATATCCTTGGAGTTGGACGCTGTCGGATGCAAGCTTAAATCCGACTGTTAACGTGAACAAAGTTTGGTATAACCTGAACTCGTATAACCTCACCGCTACCGTGATTTATCACGATGATTATAATTTTGCCGATAAGCGTCCGAGTGTCATTCCGTCCAGTATTGAATACAACGGTCACAACTATGCGGTAACCGCTATCGGAGACTTGGCTTTCCGTGGTGTTAATATAGGTAGTATCTCCTTGTCGGAAGGTTTGGAGAGCATCGGCGACGAAGCATTCAAGAACTGCTCTTTCTCGGCTATCCCGACGCTGCCTTCTACGCTGAAGACGATTGGTAACTATGCATTCAGTAACAATCCGAATGTTGCCGGTACCCTGGTGATTCCGGCGAATGTAGAGTCTATTGGTCACCATGCTTTCTATCAGTTGAGCAATCTGGACGCTATCGACATTCAGAGCACCAAACTGCATACAATCGGTGCGTCTGCGTTTTATGGCACGAAGAGTAATGAGATTACCCTTCCGGCAACGATCACGTCTATCGGCAATAGTGCGTTCCAGAATGTTGCTTATTTGAACAAGGTAACTATCTATGCTGCCACTCCTCCGACTCTGGATAATGTAGCCGGTACGTTCCTGGACCACAACTCTTTGATTCCGGAGATTTATGTGCCGCTGGCTTCTTTGAACACCTATAAATCAACTTGGCCTTCGTTAGCTCTGCAGATTAAAGCCAATGTAGCTTACACGATCATCTTCCAAGAGTACGACGGCACGGAGCTTTGTCGCGGTCAGTATGGCTATATGGAGAGCCCGCTTTCGTGCGACCGCATCGGCAAACCATCTACCACCGAACATTCCTATTCGTTTGAGGGCTGGATGAGACAATCGACTCAGACGATGGGTGTCGAACCGGCAACAAGTGACGAGACCTACGTCGCTACCTATAGCGAACAACCGCGTCAGTACACGATTACGTTCATGGATGGCGCAACCACACTGAAAACCCGTCAAATCGGTTATGGTCAGATGGCAGAGTTCCTTGGCGACGACCCGACGAAGGAGAACCTGGAGTTCGCAGGCTGGAGTCCGGCATTGGCTACCGTTACCGGTGATGCTACTTATACGGCAGTCTTCAAAGCACGTATCATCTTCAATGACGAATGGGGTAAGGAATGGCAAAACAGCCTCTGGGAAGTAGGAACAACGCCGGTTTATTCAGGTGCCACACCTACACATGCTGCTACTGCGCAATATTCTTATGAGTTCCAAGATTGGCCGACAATCAGTGCGGCTACGCAGAATGCAACCTATACCGCTATCTTCAGCCAGACTGTACGTAAGTATAACATCGTCTTTAAAGTGGTTAAAGGCATCAACGAGACAGTGGTACAACAGGAACAACTCGAATTCGGAACAACACCGGAATACAAAGGTGGTTCGCTGGATTATGAGGAAGCAGGTCGCAATTATTATCATACCGGCTGGAACCCGGATATTCGTCCGGTGGACGGCGACGAGGACTATGTGGCTCTCTTCACAACCAAACCGTTATATACCGTTACTTTCCGCGATTGCAACGGTGTTACGATTCTCAAAACCGAATTTGTGGAAGAAGGTAATGACGCAACGGCTCCGACGTAGAGTCAACAGCCGGGTTCAATCATCACCGGTTGGGATAAGAATTTCACCAATGTACAAAGCGACCTCAATGTCTTTGCAGAATGCACCACGGAGGCCTACACCGTCACCCTCATCGCAGAAAACGGTACGATTGCTGTTACCGATGACCAAGGACAAGCTGTAGATGTTTCGCAACCGATTGCTTACGGTACCATGCTGACCCTCGTAGCTACAGGTAAAGAAGGATATGTTTTCGACAAATGGGAGAATAACTCTACCGAGAATACCCGTCAACTCTCCGTAACAAGCGATATTACGCTGACCGCTTACTTCAAAGCACGTACTTTCGAAGTGACCTTCGTAGATTGGGATGACACCGTGCTCAAAGCAGCGCAGACGGTCAACTATGGTGAAGCAGCAATCGCTCCGGCTGATCCGGAACGCGAAGGATATCGTTTTACGGGTTGGGACAAAGATTTCTCTGCTGTGGTAGAGGATATGATCGTTAAGGCGCAGTACGAAGAGATCCCTAACACCGAAGGCTTCGAGAGTATCCGTACAAGCGAGAATGCCGCTAAGATCCTCCGCAACGGCCAGATCTTCATTCTCCGCGGAGAGAAGATGTACACCTTGCAAGGCGCAGAGGTGAAGTAAATATAGCGATAAAATAATCATCAAAAAACGGTAATCCGAGATGGGTTACCGTTTTTTTTTGTACCTTTGCGCTCCTTTTAAAAAAATCTTACCATGAAGGAGCATCAAAGTATCGTAAAAGTGTCGTTAAATCTCAACGACGAGTTAGTAAATTATGCTGAATACCTATTAGAAAAGCACGTAGTGGAAAACCCTCAAAGTCCTTTTGATATCATTTGTGACCTGCCCAAATTATGCCGAGATTTATGCTTGACTATTTTGCGTGTTTTATGGCGGCACGGCTGTAAAGGTCACAAAACAAAAACAGCGGAAATATGTTGTATTAGCCGAGAAACAGTTCGCCAACATGAACATTTTATAGAGCCATAATACGATTGCCAAAAATCTTGGCAGTTTCCAATTCTAAAACCCCTACCTTTGCACCGGATTTGAGCTGTAGCAACGTCGCTGCACTAAAGATCCGATGCTTATGACAAATCAAACATTTATCGGCTACTCAAAAGCCAACCCGAAGTACACTAATGGTCGCACCGTCTGGTTGCATCCCGTTACAAACGATGTGCTCAATCAGTACGGACAAAAAGTGCAGCTAACGATTGTGCCGTACGACAAGTATCTCAAAACAAGCACAAAGTATTTAAAACTACCGAGACAGTTCGGTAGTATGTATCTCGCCCGACTTAAGTATCTAACTTTCAAAGGCGAGATCCCCGAAGGCTTTACCATCGACCATATCAACGGAAACCCACTAAACAATGACATCCGTAACCTGCGTGCCGTAAAGCGCGCTATCAACCGTCGTGACGGTGGTTTTATGCGTAAACTTCGTAACAAAGGCATCCGCCCGGAACTCTTCTCCGGCGCGCTAATCGGCTACTATGAACGTATGGCGGTCTTCAAAGAAACACATACGCAATATGCGTACGATCGCCTCACCCGCGAAGACCTTATGCGCCTTCTCGTCGGTCCCCAATTCACCATCGTCAGACCCGGTATCGTTGACGACTTTCCCGAACTTTAAAACATCTGCTTATTATGAATATCCCCGATTTACGTACAGCCCTCAATGAGGGTATCGTGCTCTTTCAGTTCATTAAGAAAGACGGCTCTACCCGCTACGCACGCGGCACGACATGCCCCGATCTCATCCCGACCGACGACGCACCCAAGGGCAAGCGTACTCCAGAACAACAAGAGGCTTACCAACGCACCACTGTCGCCTTTTACGACATCGGCCATAAGGGCTGGCGCTCAATGCGTATCGACACCATCTGGTCCTACGAACGTGTCCGTAAACTCTCGTAAGTATGAATACAATCAAATGTGAAATTTGCGGCAAAGAAATACCTTCCGGAGAAGCTATTTACTACGAAGCAGGCGACTACTTTGTTTGTAAGGAATGCTGGAACGACGAATTCGTAGAGTGCGAGAGGTGTGGAGATATTATTTTTCGCGATGAAGCGCATAAAGGCTCCGATGGCTACCTCTGCGAATGCTGCCACGATGATTTATTCGGATAGTTATGAAACTCCTTCTAGACGATAAGGCTACTCGCGGTTACGACCTCAATGCCAACGAGGCGTGCATATTTGCCGCTATCCTCAAATGCACCCGTGCAGGACGCGGTTGGTACGGTAATTATCGCGAACTCGCTGCCGCTATGCCTTTCGTCATGTCACATGAAACCGCACGCAGAGCCGTGCAGAAATTGTTAAACTTGGGGCTTATAGAGAGGAGAGAGGAAAAGTTATTTGCCGTGACACAAATTGTGACAGACGATGCACAAAATGTGACAGAGTTGGCACAAAATGTGACAAGCGATGCACAAATTGTGCTCCCCCCTAATAACCCCCCTATAAATAATAATATGAACGAAAAAGAAAGAGAGCAGCAACGCGCGCTATGCGCACGCGATTGCGAATCTCAAACCCCTTCTTTTGATGATTTAATTAAGGCTTATGAAGAAAAAGCCGGTAGAGGACAACTAGCAAGAAATGGAGCAACCGACCTTGCTCATGACGCTTGGACCAAATGCTCAAAAGCCAAAAAGGTTAAACTTGTGGAGGCTATCAAATCCGGAGCGCATTTCAAACAGCGGCTCGATTGGTCCATTACCGATTTCCCCGAACCGCAACCTACCTTCCTTCGTGGAGACGAACCCGGCGATGTCGTGCAAGTCCGCTATAATGGAGCCTATAAACTCTGCTACCGAGACACTATGGAGCTCTTCGGACTCGAGTTTGTACGAGATTGGAACTAATAATTAAAATGAATGAAAAACCCTAAAATTTTAACCCATTATGAAAGTAGATCTTATGCCCGGCATCGCAAGTATGTCCGGAAAATTGAAATCAAAAAGCCCCTACGGCAGAGACATGATCTTTAAAACCTATCGCCGTCCTGACGGCAAAACCGAAACACGTGCCTATTTCGCTCCCAAAGGCGGATACAAGCGCAAAACTCCCCTCTCCGACAAAGAAATTAAGGCTCGCCAACGCTTTGCACAAGCAGCTTTATTCTTCGAGTCCTTACCCGAAGAAACCAAACATCAGTATGCTCGCGAGATGAAAGCCGCTAAGTACAAATTCAACGGCAAAGAGTACA
>Ga0256405_10001786_pt1 | contig 55278 bp, 56 predicted proteins | sample RumenRJG_02DNA_FD_189096 | JGI IMG/M metagenome (GOLD analysis project Ga0256405, IMG submission 189096) | Bovine rumen microbial communities from Lethbridge, Alberta, Canada - RJG_02 | ecosystem: Host-associated > Mammals > Digestive system > Stomach > Rumen | place: Canada: Alberta... | reverse complement strand
GCCTCAGGTTGTTTATTTATAGGTTCTCCTGTATTCGGATCAAAGTTTGCCTCAGGTTGTTTATTTATAGGTTCTCCTGTATTCGGATCAAAGTTTGCCTCAGGTTGTTTATTTATAGGTTCTCCTGTATTCGGATCAAAGTTTGCCTCAGGTTGTTTATTTATAGGTTCTCCTGTATTTGGATCAAAATTTGCTCCTCCATTTCGATTAATAAACTCAGGTGCAGCTGCTAACTGTTTAGCAAACAAAGATTCTGCAATATCTCCAATAACTGGAAGTTTTGGATCCTTATCACTCAATACATTTACAATTCCAATAATAATTAAAGCGAAAAATAATATACTTACAACTCCTGGAAAAAATGGAACATAACGTCCTAAAAATCCTGCAGCCACGCTTACAATAATATTTGCAACACTTATTATTATACCTTGCGCAGCATTCATAACATCTCTCTTTGTATTATTTTTCATTCCAGCAAGTACTATTAATCCACCTAACCAACCTAATAAATATGATAATAAACCTTTTCCTTTATCACTCATTTTTTATATCTCCTTCCATATTACAATTATCACATCAATTATAAATATTTACAATAAATAATTTATTAAAAGTGTAAACTAAATTGAAACACTAAAATCATTATCAAAAGAAATATTTATATCATAATCAGGATATATTTTTTTTATTTTATCATATATCTCATCATATAATTTTGACTTATCAACCTCTTCAAAACTAATTACTATATCAAATTGGATAGTTTTCTTTTCCTTATTAAAATAAAAACCATGCATTTGTAAAACAGTATTATATTTACTTAGTATTTTTTTTATCTTTTTTCTTGCACCCCTTACATCAGGATTTGTTTTATCAATTGAATAAATACCAATAGCAGACAAAACTATTCCATGTTTTGTATAAACATCTGAAGTTATATTTCTAAGTAGCTCATCAACATAATCAATTGAATGAGTATTAGAAACTTCAATATGAACAGACCCATAATATGAATTTGGACCATAATTATTAAATATAATATCATATACTCCTAATACATCAGGATAAGAAAGAATCGTCTTTTTAACAGATTTAATTAATTCAATATCAACTCTTTCACCTAAAATAGAAGAAGTAGCACTTCTAATCATATCAATACCAGTTTTAATAATAACAATTGAAATAATAATTCCTAAATATGCTTCTATAGAAATACCAGTTAAAAGAAAGATTAATGCAGATAATAACGTTGAAAAAGAAATTACTGAATCAAGTAATGCATCATTTCCAGAATTAATTAAAGAACTTGAATTATATTGTTTACCTTTACTCTTTACATATAAACCTAAAAATATCTTTACAAATACCGCAATAATAACAACAACAATTGAAAAAACTGTATATTCTAGCTTTCCAGGGTTAATAAGTTTTTTAATAGACTCAATAATTGAAGTAAATCCTGCATATAAAATAATTATAGAAATAATTAAAGAGGACAAATATTCCATTCTTCCATGACCAAATGGATGTTCTTTATCAGGTTCTTTTGTTGCTAGTCTAGTTCCAATAATAGTAATAACTGAAGAAGCAACATCACTTATATTATTAACAGAATCTAAAACAATTGAAATTGATCCACTCAAAAATCCTACAATAGCCTTAAAAAGTGCTAAAAAGAAATTAGTAACTATACCAATTATACTTGTAATAATAATATTCTTATTTCTTGTTGTAGTATCATCAACTTTGACAACACCATTATATTTATTCTTATACTTTTCCATAAATTATTTATTCCACCTCGTATGATGAATTAGCTATAAACTCTAAAGCTTTTTTCTTCTCCATTTTTTTTATTTTTTTATTTTGACTTTCATTGATAGATACTGCAGCACTTCCAACATGTCCTCCACCGCCATGAAGCATCGCAATTCTATTACAATCAACATTATCATCTATTCTTCTATAAGATTTTTGTCCATATTCACCTTTATCTAACGCTACAATCACAACATATTTTATATTCCAAGGATTACCAGCATTAATTATATATTCAGGAAATTCATTTCTGTATTGATAATCTGAAAATAAAACACCATACCTATCTCCAAATGAATCAACTAAACAAACCATCTCATCAGTATATTCTTTTAATACTCTATTATATTCATCAATCTTTTTATTTATGATATTATACTCTTCTTCTGTATAGTAAAAATTATCATTGTTAAAAATCTTATCATACATAACATTTGCATATTCTTCTCTTCCATAATAATTAAAAAGAATACTAAGCATATGAGCCTTTTTACCTTCTTCTCCATTATTCTTCCAATCCCAAGTATCTTCTTCTCTTGTATACTCAACAAATGTCTCAATAGATTTCTTATAAGGTATTAATTTATTATCAATTAAATATCTATAAAACAATTCAGTCCCACATCTTTTTCCATTTTCATCCTCTTCAATTATTGTAGTAAAAGGATATTTTGTAAGACCTAAATCAATTGCTCTTTGATGATGATCAAAAACTAATAATTTGTTTTTTAAGAGAGAATTATTAACCATAGAAATAGAAGGTTCCATTAAAGATAAATCTGTAATATAAATTTGATCATATTTATCTAATTCGAAAGAATTAATCATTCTTCTAAACTTAATCTCCAAATCATTTGGATCTTCAAATAATTTGTAATCAAAATCATTAAAAGCCATTTTTCCTAAAACAACTGAACCAATTCCGTCCGCATCAGACTTATGAGAACATAATAAAACTTTACTCATATTAATCACCAACTTTATTATACAAAAATAAGTAGATAAAATCTACTTATAAACTCTTTTTAAAATAATATAATTTCTTTACTATTGGATTATACTGAACGTTAACTAAATCTTTATTATTTACTTCAGCTAAATATTTTGTTAAATACATCGCATCAACAAGAGTACTATATTCTCCTTTTAATCCCTCACCTACATTCAATACAATAACATCTTTATAATATTTAGGTAATTCATCTAACATTAATTTATCAAGTTCAGTATCTCTATTTAAATAAATAGCTATATTATTCCTATTAGTACAAATACTACTTCTACCATGACAATATGCATATTTATCATGAATAATTGGTACTCCAATACCTGCCTCAGTTAAAGTAGAATCTAAATAATTACTAATAGTGGAGGTATCATATCCACTAAATATTTCAAATGCATCGCAACTAGAGTCAAAATTAAATTCACGACTATTTATATTATCTACAAATGAATTATCTCCATCTAAATAATAATTTAAAAGTACACTACAAGGAACTAAAGTTGCTCCTAAAGAAATAAAACTTCTCTCTTCATCCATATTATATTTAATTGTAGTAATATCATCTTTTTCTATACCCTTAGCAGTTAATAAATAATGATTCAAATCATTAGAAAATGACATATCAACACCATAATTATTACCAGAATAACTACAAGATAAAACATTATCATATCCATTTAAATTCATATACAACAAATCTCTTGTCTCAGAATTTCTTGTAATTATTTTATTCTTCTCATTCAAAACCTTACTCGCAAAATCACTAACTATATTAGAACCTCCTACTCCAGTAACCAATGTTGGCCTATCAATCTTTTCAAGTAAATATCTTGCCCTTTCTAAATCAGTATTATCAAGACTCTTCTTAACAGTATCCTGAAGTCCTAAAAAAACTTCCTCCATACTTTTCTTTTCACTTTTACTCATATAAAAACCTCCTTAAGTAATATTTATCACTTAAAGAGGAAATATTTCGTCTACTTAAATTTTTCTTCTAATAATTCTATTTTACTAATTCTTTTTAATTCAAAATGTCTTAAATCATTCTTTAATTCACAATAAGCTGCACAACCCCATCCACTATTATATAAAAATAAATCTAACGGTCTTATTACTCTTTCTTGTATTCCATGAACATAAGAATAATAATCTATTTTAACTTTTCTTTTTTCTTTAATTGCTCTTGTAAAAACATTATAATAAGACCTAATATCATCTTTTAATTCAATACTCTCATCCTTAGAGTCAAAGTAAACTCCATGCACTTTATCCGCAAGAACTTCTAATTGACTTTTATACTCATCAGGAACATCTAAATTCTTAAGAAATTGATAATCACTTAGATTAAATTTTCTCTTTGGTATTCTAATACTTTGATTAAGTACATATCCTCCATAAGGACCCATAATAGTATCAATATATATTCCTGCTTTTTCAAGTTCATCTTTGTATAATCTAACCATTCTAGGACTAACCTCTAATTTTTCTGATAATTCAGAAACACTATATTTTCTACCACTACTAAGATATTGAAGCATCAAAATAACATTAGATATTTTTGACACTACTCCACCTTCTTCCCTCACATAAAGGATCAATACTTCTAACCTTTATTTTAGGCATTTCCTTCTTCGGTATATCACTTCTTTTAATACTATAAAATACACATAATAATTCAAGTATTTCTTTTATATTACAATTATTTAATATATCAAATAATTTATCCTCTGTAAGATAATATAAATCATCATAACTAAATAAATTATTATTAATACCCAACTTAGTAATTTCAGCAAGTAAATTCATCATATAATTATCTTCAATAGAATGACAATATACATTTATTAAATTATTAATATCAATAATCCTCTTAACAATATTCTCATTATTTAAACCAATCTCATCAACATCATTCTCATTTTTATAAACACGCATAGAATCAACAATAATATTTATATCATCACAACTTATATTTTTAGTCCACCCCATCGCAGTTAAAATAATACCATCAAGTCTATCAGAACATAAAGAAGGTCTATCTAAATCTACAAGACTATACTTTTTAAAATCAATCTCATCATCTACATTAATATTATCATCATCTAAACACTTCAATAATTCTTTATCATTAAGTATTATTTTCTCAGTATACTCTTCAGTACTTTCTTGAGTAATATAATCCCCATTCATATAATCAATAACATGAGAAAAACAAGGAGTCGCAATATCATGAAACAAACCAGCAAGAGTTGCCTTCTTATCACCAGTAAGTTTATATATCATTAACGCAACAGTTAAAGAATGATCATATCTACTTATATATTCAGAAAAATTATAAATATCCTTAGATGCAAAGTCCATTCCACAAAAATATCCAACTCTTTTCAATCTACTAAGAGAAGGAACACTTAAATACTTCTTCAAAAAAGAAGGTATATCATCTAATCTATTCTTATAATATTCTAAATACATACAAACCACCCATAAAAGTATTATATCACAAACAAAAAAAGGACCAAAGTCCTTTTATCTATCCAATACGGAAAGCTGGAGAAACACCGCCCGTATTATCAGCATTAAGAAGACCTAATTTACCACCAAAGTAAATACTGCTAAAACCATGACTTTGAGAAGAGGCCGAGCGAAACCACCACCAATATTTCTTTATTTGACTATTTGATGAATTCTGATAGTATTCTAATTGTGTAGTAGTATCTGCTGCTGTATCAGAATTATCACTTCCTAATACTTCCACTCCTGATAATAAATATAAGTTTTGATTTAAACTTATAAAATTATTTCCATTATTATCTAAATTACTACATGTATTTGTTGAATCATCCCATTCACCTAAACATCCATATCCAGATATAACTCTTGTCGGTTCTATTACACTTTGTAAATCACTTGGTAATTGTCCATATAATGTGTTTTTTAAGTAATCATACACAAGTGTAGCTGGATATCCTCCCACATTTGTATCAGTATCTCTCATTTTCATTGTTGTTATTATATCTTGAAATTCTACTACAAATCCACATGCTGTTTGTGAATAATTCTCATCATCACACCAATCTTCTGTAGATTTATTTGCTATTCTTACTGTGTAATCTGCATTATTTATTGTTACTGTCTTTGTATCTCCTACGTTATAGACACTTGTATTATTATTTTGTACTGCTTTTTGTATTGTTGCCCATGAGTCTGTTGTGAATGATACTGGATCAGGTATTGCTTCTACTGATGCAGGGCTTCCTCCTGTTGCTGAATCATTTTCTAATGGTGTTGCGATTAATGTTGCTGTTATACTTGTTGAAACTGAATCTGTTATTGGTGTTTTTATCATCTCTACTTTTACTGTTGCGGTTGTTTCTTCTCCTGCTTGTAGTTTATTATCTTGTATTGTTTCTGTTACTTTAAAATATTCAGAGTTTGAATTTGTTACTGATAGAGAGATTTCTGCTCCTACATTATTTGATTCATTCTTTACTTTGAAGTTTGCAACTGCACTCTCTCCTACTGCATCTAATCCTGTTATATTAAATGTTGCGGTTGTATCACTTGTTACATCAATATCCCCTGCTCCTCCATCTTCTGATGTTATTTTTGGAGTTACACCTGTCTCCTTTAAAAATTTTACTTTGAAATTTGTATCACTTGGATTAGCTGTTGCACCTCCATTAATTATTAAATTTATTGCGCTAATAGATGCATATCCAATTCCAAGTGTTAGTACTGCAACTAATACTATTAATACTATTTATAATGTCTTTTTATTTTGTGAATTATGCATTGTATTCACTCTCCTTTTTCTACTTTATGAATTAATTATACCCCCCCCCAGGTGCAAAATTCAACGAAAAAAGCAGTATCGCTTGTTTCTTTGACACTGCTTTACAACTACTCTTTATTTCCCCATCTATTAAAGGGATAAATAACTAAAGATGTTTTTCCTAATATTTCTTTTTTATTAAATGTTCCAAATACTCTACTATCTAATGAATTAGTTCTATTATCACCTAATACAAAGTATTCTCCTTTAGGAACAACTTCACTAAAATCTTCAGTTTCATGACTTGCGTATTTATCATTAATCTTTTTTCCATTTATATATAATTGATTATCTTTATATTCTACTTTTTCACCAGGAAGACCAATTACTCTTTTAATAATTAATTCATCTCCCTCATCAACTACAACGATATCAAATCTTTTTAATCCATTTATTTTATAATCAATAATATTAAGTATCATTATATCGCCATCTTTAAGTGTATCCATCATACTTTCTCCATTAACTTTTATTGGAGCAAATACAAATTTCTTAAATAATAAGACTAATATAATAATTACAATATATGGAATTATTTCCTTAAAAAATTTTAAAAACTTATTTCCTTTTTCTTCTTTCATATAAATCCTCTAACAAAAAATAAGGCATTGGCCTTATTCTTATTTTTGTCCTCTTTCTTTAATACGATATCCGCCAACCATACCTCTAAGGAATGTAAGTTTAGCACGTCTAACCTTTCCTTTACGTACAACTGTAATAGCTGCAACCTTTGGAGAATGTATTGGGAAAGTTCTTTCAACTCCAACACCACTAGACATTTTACGAACAGTAAATGTTTCAGAAACAGATCCACCTCTACGTGCAACAACTACACCTTCAAAAGCTTGGATACGTTCTCTTTTACCTTCGATAATCTTAACGTCTACTCTAACAGTATCTCCAACACGGAATTCAGGAACATCAGGCTTAACTTGTTTGGCATTAATTTTGTCAATTATATTCATACTCTAAGCTCCTCTCTGAAAATATTTTAAAAATGATCATAATCTAAGAATCAGCGGATCACTCATTCGACATGTTTAATAATAACACATTTATTGATAAATAGCAAGAATTAATTGTAATAAATTAATTTATTAATCAATATCAGCTTCTTTTAAAGTAAATTTATAAATCTTATTATCATCCTCTAAAATAAAGTCACTCTTTATATTATTAATCTTATTATAAACAATTGGTTTATTAATAACATTTGAAGCATCAACCAATTCCTTAATACTTTCAACTTTAATAACTTCTTTATTTTCATCATATTTAAAGTCAGATGTAGCATTAACAATATTTTTATCATATGTTTTTAATATTCTTGCAAGTTCAATATCATATTTACTTTTCTTTGTAAATGTAGCTTTAACAAGTCTTACCAATATAATATCTAATATTAGAGAAATAATAATCAAGAAAGATCCAAAATACATATTCACATTAGCTTCACTAACCATTTCTTCATTTTCTATTTCTACGCTTTTATTCTTATTAGATAATTTTTCTTTTTTAACTTCAAAAGTACTTTCTCCAACCGGAATTGAAACACTTGCGACACTTCTTTCTTCATCATACTCATCTAAGTATAATACAACTTCTACAACAGACTTAACATCAGGAGAATATTTACTTTTATATTCATTAACGAAATCATTATATTTCTTATAATTAATTTTAACATTAGTATCAATATTTATTTTTTGATTAAGTTTATCAACAAACGTTTTAACTACAAGTATTTCTTTATTTTCATATAACACTTTTTCTTTATTATTCTTATCAAAAATTTTATTATATAAAACTACATGATAATATAATTGATAATCTATATATTCTGAAAAATTAACATTATATTTAAAATTAATTGGTATTGTATTAACTAAACTTGAATTGTATAACATTCCCTCTTCTAAACAAGGAGTAGAATAAACATTATTATCAAGTAAACAAACTTTATAACTAGAATCACTAGTTTCACTATATTTTACTACTTCACCTTTTCTTAATCTATATGAATTAATAATTAAATAACTACCTAAACCAAACATTATAATTATCAACATAATAACAACTATAACTCTTTGTTTAAATCCAAAATAGAAAGGTTTCTTTATATTATATTCTTCAACTTTTACTTCTTCTTTAACATTATTTTTACTTACAATTTCTTCTTTTTTTTCTTCAACAAATTTAAATTTTTCACTACCCTTATTACTCCCCATGTTAATACACCACCTATCATATAAATTATATCATAGCAATCCAAAAAAAAGAAGCACTCAAACTATAAGTTATTCTTCTTTTTTACTACATTATCATGATTCATAATATTAAATGCATTATTTAATTTATTAAGCATATTTTCATTATTAAGAGTTTCCTCATTTATTATATAAATTCTTTTATCTAAATCAGTTACAGATTCTTGTAATTTATTTTTTAATATAGCTTTATTATATACTTCTTCCATCTTTTTATTATTAGAACTAAGTTTAACTTCAAACTCTTTTCTCACAGTATAAGAATCTAATATTAATAATAATTTATTAATTCTATTTTTTATTAAAGATAAAAATTCTATTATATTGTTTTTTTCAGTATTATGTAAATTAAAACTAAACTGATAATTATTAATAATTTGATCATACATATTATCATTATTTTCATATATAATACTAAATAAACTATCTAATGAAGAAGTATATGAATCAAAATTATTAATAACTTCTTTTAATTTATTTAATTCAATATACTTTATAAAATTAGAATCATAAAAATCTTTCTTCAAAAATAATTCAATACTATTTTTATAATTATTTAAAAAACTTATTAAAGTATTAATATCAACATTCTTATCACTAGAGTCTTTAATGTTAAGTATATAATCATCATCAAGAGAAATACTTAATTTACTAAAATAAGATAAATAAGTATTAATAATTTCAACTAATTCTACAGGATAATCTAATACTCCATTCCCAATTTCTCTATCATTCCAAAACAAAAAGTAATCTATAGTGTATTTATCATCTTTTCTTTGAAAACTATTTATCTTTTTATTTATTAAATCTATATCTCTATCAAGATTATAATTATCAACATCATATGTTATATCACAATGTTCCATTTCTTCCTTTATAATTCTATTTTCTCTTTCTATATAATAAGTATCTTCATCACTAGCGATTTGTTTTTTTAACTCACTTTTATAACTTTCTAATTGTTTTAATAAATCTTCTTTATTACTTAGTAATTTAAGATTACGTAAAGTTAGTAAATCTATATTCTTTTTCAAGTAATTCTTTATTTTATCAATAATTCCATCTTTTTCTTTAATTATGTATTCAAAATATATTTCAATAAAATAATTTTTAAGATAATCAGGAAACTTAACACTATCTAAAGAACATAAATTAATACTATCAAAGATACATTCATTTAAAACATCTCCAGGATACGCTTCATCTTTTACCTCAGAAAAACAAATATTAGAATTCAATGCTTTAGAATACAAATAAATAGACTTTTTCTTTGTAGAAACTGCTTTATAAAAAGGTTCAATTATATCAATATCAACACCTACAGGAGGACAAGGAATATGATAATCCTTATCTTCAACATAAATAATCTTTTTATCTTCAACTAATCTTAACTCTAAATCTAAAAAAGACTCTTCATTAACTTTTTTAATAAAACTATCAATAAATTGACCCATAGGAATTTTATAATTATTAATAATACTAATAGCTATATCTTCCAAATATTTATTATTATATTCTCCTAAATCAAACCCTAATATTCTATTTAGTAATTCATCTTTACAACTCATAGTATTCACCTCTTGATAAAATAATAAAATATCAAATACTATAAGTAAAATGAATAAATGTTATGTCAGACATAACTAATGATTAAATAAAAAAAATCACATATGTGATTTATTCTTTTAAATCAGGATTATTTATCTGAGTAAATATAGATGAATTATCATGAGAATAAAAATAAAAACCTGCAGAAAAAATTACAAATAAAATCAATAAGAAAATTAACATCCAACTTGCATTTTTAACATTAACATCATTCATCAAATCACCTCTATTTATAATTATCATCCGCATCAAAGTAATTTATTATTTTGTTATAACCATTATAACATATTATTAAAGAAAAAAGAATCTATATATAAGATTCTATTTACTTCTATTATTATTTAACTGTTCTAAATAACTTTCATGTATTTCTAATAATCTTTGATTCGCAGCTTTTTGTAATTTTACTAGTTGTTTAGACATAAGTTCTAATTCTTTTTGTTTTAAGAATTTTCTATATTTATTTTTAATAATTAATCTAAATTTCTCTATCTGATTAAGTGCTTCTCTCATTGCATCACCTGTATCATCATCAGATATTAAAAGTTCCGTTAAGTATTTAATTAATTTATCATATTTTTTCATTACTTGTATAGAAACAATAGGTTGTGCTAAATATTTAGAAATAACCACAATATTTTTTACATCATATGGCCCAATACTAAATACTCTTCCTTTTTGTCCCATTAAAAATCCATCTAGTTCTAAATTATCATCAAGTTTTCCCTTAATTATATTTTTACTAACTAAATACATAACTACACCTTCTAACTAATTATCTTTCTCAATTAAATCAGGTCTTCTTATTTCTGTTCTTCTAACACTTTCCTTATATCTATATTCATCTATTTTTTTATGATCACCAGATAGTAACACTTCTGGAACCTCCATTCCATTATATACCCTTGGTTTTGTATATACAGGATAATCAAGTAAATCATTATTATTAAATGAATCTTCTATATGACTTTCTTCTTTTATTACACCTGGAATAAGTCTAACAATAGAGTCAACTAACACCATCGCAGGTATTTCTCCTCCTGTTAGTACATAGTCACCAATAGATATTTCCATATCACAAATACTTCTTATTCTTTCATCAAAACCTTCATAATGTCCACATAATAATATGATATGTTTTTTATTACTTAATGAATATGCCGTTTTTTGTTTATATACTTCACCATCAGGAGTAAGCATAATAACAACAGAATCATCTGTTTTTATTGAATTAATACAATCAAATATAGGCTGACACATAAGAACCATTCCTGCTCCTCCACCATATGGAGTATCATCAACTTTATTATGAGGATCATTAGTATATTCTCTAAAATCAATTAAATTAATCTCAACCTTTTTTTCATCTATTGCTCTTTTAATGATAGATTCACTAAATACACCATCAAATAAATTTGGAAATAATGTTAAAATATCAATTCTCATATAATCACATTCCCTCTATAAGTTCTACAATTACTTCTTTATTTCCTTTATCAATCTTTTTAACCATTGGAGAATTCATTGGAATTAATACTTCCCTATCAAACATAACTCTAAGTATTTTATTAGTAGAACTTGCCTTAAAAATTTCTTTTATTATTCCTTCTTTTCCATCTTTTGTCAATACTTTAAAAGTAATCAATTCATCATCAAGAATCTCATCATCATCTAAATTAAGTAACTCTTCTGAAATATAAACATTACTTTTTAAAAGAAATAAAACATCATTAATATTATTAAAACCATCTAAAGTAACCATATCATATCCTTTATGAACACGATAACTTTTAATAATATACTCTTTATCATCAATAATTATTTTATTATTAATAACAAAAACTTTATCCTTATAAGGAAAATCACTTAATATTCTTATTTCTCCCTTTATACCATGTGTACTAACAACTTTCCCAATAAATATTTTATTCATATTATCCCCTCAATTCATATAATAAAATACTACAAGCAATCCCAACATTTAAACTTTCAACCATACTATTCATATTAATATATAAATTTTTATCACATCTATCTAAAATATCAGAACTAACTCCTTGACCTTCATTTCCCATCACAAGACAATACTTTTCTTTTTCAGTTGATGAAAGACTTCTAACATCAACCCCATCAACAACACTAGTACCATAAATAGTAATATTATTATTTTTCATATAAGAAAACATATCTTCCTTAGAAACACTAACAATATTAATATGATTATACATACCTTGAGTTGCTCTTAAGACTTTAGGATTATATAAATCAACTGTATTTTCAAGTAAAACAATAGTATCAACATCAAAAGCTAAACTACTTCTAATAATAGTACCTAAATTACCAGGATCCTGAATCCCATCTAATACAAGTATCTTATTACCTTTAATATTATTATTAGAATTCTTCTTACATAAAGCCATTATCTTAGGAGCAGTATCCATAGTACTAATCTTACTTAAAATATCTGAAGTAACATAACATACAGGATAATTATAATTACAATCTTCACCTTCAAGCAATATTATCTCTAAAATAACATTAGCTTTATCTGCTTCCATTACTAAATGTTCACCCTCAACAATATAAGTATTAGTAAGATCTCTATATTTCTTTTTTTGTAATTTAACTAATCCTTTTACTTTTTCATTCTCTAAACTAGTAATAACCATTAAAACTCCTTCATTTCATCTCTATATTTCTTATAATCAGGCATATTTGATTCAACTAATCTCCAGAAAGCACGAGAATGATCTCCATAAATTAAATGACTCATCTCATGATTAATAACATAATCTAAATAACAAATATCTCTTTTAATTAATTCAAGATTTAAAGTAATAATATGAGTTCTTATATTACATACACCCCATCTAGTTGTCATCTTTCTTATTCTAAGTTTTGGATATGGAATATTTCTATTAAACTTTTCATAATTATAATTTAATCTTTCTAAAAATAAAGACTTAGCCTGTTTTTTATACCACTTATCTATATCAAAATTATGATTTAAAAATACTTTATCTCCTCTAAACTCAATACCATCATTATCTGAATAAACTACAACATATTTTTTTCCTAAATAGAAAAAACCAGTATTATTCTTAATCTTTTTCTCTTGAAAATCTATCATTTGACAAATCTTATCATAATTAGTTCTAATTAATTTATCAATAGACCATTTAGAAGTAAATAAAGTAGTTGTAACATAAATTTTTAAATCTTTTTTTACTCTAATATAAGTATTCTTATTAGTTGTCTTTTTCTCTATAACAATATCATAATCTTTATCATTATATGTAAACTGCATATAACCACCAATAATATTTTATCACAAAAACAAAGAAAAGACTATTTATTAGTCCTTTCAAATCCTATATACTTATAAAATCCATTTTTATCAAGCTTAAATTTATATTGATAATTATATAATTTATTTTTATTATGTTCAATATATAATTTAAAATATTCATCATTTGCTTCATCATTTAACTTTTCAACAATCTCATCACATTTATAATCTTTACAAATAAATTTATTAATAGATTCATAATATAAAACTGCTGTATTTATATAAAGATAACTATTATCTTTTTTAATTGAAATAATATCTTCATGATTACTCATATTAGTATCACTATCTTGTATATCATTTTGTAAAATATATTTTTCATTTATAGCAGAATAATATAATTTAGATTCATTCTTATATGGAATTAATTCTTGATTTTTATAAGATTCTTCTCCATATAAACTCTCATATGCATAAATAACTTCATCTTCTGGAATAAATTTACTACCATTTTCTTCAACAAGATATTTATTATATATATTAGAAGCAATATCAAACTTACATTCTTCACTTAATTTATCTGTTTTTAAACTCTTAGAATCAATATACTCACTACAATCATTATTACTTATTCTAACAGTATTATAAAGTTTTAATACTTCTTTATTATTACTATTAACATTAAACTTAGTTTCATTTTTAGAAATAATATCTTCCTCAGTTGTATTTTTAAAATTATCAAATTTAATTAATTTTTTATCATATAATACATAAAATACAAGTCCACCAATCACCACAAGTAACATAAGTACAGTTAATATAAATAAAAACCTATTAGACCTTTTAGCCTTCTCAATCTCACTACTATTAATTCTCTTTTTCACAAAAGACCACCTCTATTAATAAAATATCATAAATATATATTTTTTTTAAGAGCAAATGAAACTTTTCTTGTAAATATTTACATGAATAGAATTATTTAATTATTATCATAATATTATATAGGAGGAATAATATGGATACAAATATTAGATATTATATTATAAATAACTTTAAAGGAGATGACTTTAATACCTTAAGAAATGCTATAGAAGAATCAGTAAAAGAACAAGATGAATTAACTCTCCCTGGTCTTGGAGTATTCTTTGAACTTGTATGGGAAAATGCAGATCAAGAATTAAAAAATCAAATTATAGAAATAATTAGAAAAAGAGTAAGAAAAGGAATAGATACAAATTAATCTATTCCTTTATTTTTTTACATAAGCTTTTTCTTCTTCATTAACTAAAGTATTATCTTTAGAAAGATTCTTATCATTAATTTTACTAAGTTCATGACTATAATAAGAAATATCATTATTAATTCTATTTCTTTCTCTTTTTAATTTTACCTCATCATCTTCTAAAATAACTATTTTATCTTTAATAACATTATACTCGTCTTTAACATTATTTCTAATTCTTTTTATTTTTCTTAATTCAGATTTCTTATCTATATAAATACTTCTTCTAATATACATATAATATATTTCAATAAGTATAAGAAATAAAATACATATAACAAATAAAAAGTTTTTAAAACCTATTATAAGAAAAATAAATAATACTATAAAAAATATAATAATATAATCAATAATATCAATACTAAGTAATTTAGAAATATCTTCTTCTAATTCTAATATATCCATATCTATCAAATCAATTTGTTCTTGTTTATTATTAACCTTCTCATAATGAATATTAATCTTCTTATATAAATCTTCAATCTTTTTATCAATTCTACTCTTTTTACTCTTTAATTTATTAATCATAAGTTCTATAAAGAAAGAATAATCAGTAGTTTCTTCATTCTTAGATTTAACTTCATATTTTAAAGTTCCATCTTCTAATTCTTTCTTAATTTGATATAAAACAAGTATTGTATCTTTATCACTCTTATTATTATCAGGATGATATTTCTTTAATAACTTATTAAGTCTTTTCTTAACATCTTTAGTATATCTACCCTTATAATTAAGATAATCAAGTATTTCCTTCCTAGTCACATAATCACCCCTAATAATATATAATTATAATAAATAATTATTTAAAAAGCAAAAATAATGGAGTTAATCCATTATATCTTCAATATACCTATATAACTAGATACTAAAATTTTATAATCATATTATATCTTGAAAAATATTTGCCCTATAAACCCATTCTAATATGTTATAACATGCATCAATTATTTTATTTTTTAAAACTAAATATTTATTTGGAAAATTTTCAGTATTCTTTTCAATATATCTAATAGTTTTTCTTGCATGTCTTACAATAATAAAATCCTCATAAGTTTTATATTTATTATTTATAATGTTTCTCTTTTTATAATTTGTATCCATTTTTACTCCATAAAAAAACATAGTAAGGATAGATAACTTAAGTTTTCGGTAATCTCCTACTAACATAAGTTATCATTTACTACACATATTTTGTAGACATATATTATTAAACATAGACTACAAGGGCAATCCTTGTTTTCAGACTTTACTATAAAATTATTACAATATCTTATAGTCCTAGTTACTGAAAAATCTGGCAGAGACAAGCCTACGAAATACTAATGCAGCCGACACGGCCATCAGCGAAAGCGTTACAGTTACCACTACCATCGTTAGCATTGACATTGTCGCCATTCGCATTGGCGTTCCAGCCATCTGCATTGCAGTTGAAGTTACTGCCATAGAAACATATCTCATAATATCAGAATTACCCTATAATCAATACAATTTCAAACCAAGCAATCTTGCTTGGTTTGAATAATAATTGCCTACAATTCGCTTTCGCTCCTTTCGGCATAATCGTCGCGTTGCTCCTCATCACAATTTGTTTTCACAAATTGTGGATTCTAGATTATTAGATGCTAGCAGAGGCAATCCCACGACTAACCACGGCAGCCGACACGGCCATCAGCGATAGCGCTACAGCTACCACTACCATCGTAAGCACCGACACCGCCGCCATCCGCACCGGCGTACCAGCCATCTGCACTGCAGCTGAAGCCACTGCCACCATCATTACATACACTCTCCCAATCTGGTCCAAAGGCTTCTTTTAATACTGCTACATTGGCGTCATATGTTGGCTTTTCTTCTAATGAAACTTCATTCACAATTGGTCTTTTTAATTTATATACTTTACCATCTTTTTCAAATGTAATGTATGACTCTGTTACACTTCCTGATTCTGCTTTTACTGCTATTGCTAATGGATGTCCAAAATCTGCTTTTGCTGCTGCAAAGCTTGTATATGTTCTTACTGATGGATCTATTCCACTTATTATATTTGTATACATACCTTGAATATCTCCTCTTATTAAGTATGTATATGGATCTGGTGTTGGTTTAATATCTGATTTTTCTTCTCCACCTGTTGCCTCAGCATCCTCTATTGGTGTTGCGATTAGTGTTGCGGTTATATTTGTTGAAACAGCGTCAGTTACTGGAGTTTTTAACATCTCTACTTTTACTGTTACTGTTGTCTCTTCTCCTGCTTGTAGTTTATTATCTAATATTTTTTGTGTTACTTGAAAGTAATCTGGATTTGAATTAGTTAGTTCTAATCCGATACTTGCTCCAATACCTGATGATTCATTTTTTACTCTATATGTTGCGGTTACTGATTGTCCGGCTCCATTTAGAGTTGATACATTAAATGAAGCTGTTGTGTCACTATCTACTTGAACTGTATTAGTTGGTGAACCTTCTATCATAGGTGTTACCCCATCCTCATTTAAGAATTTTACTTTGAAATTTGTATCATTTGGATTTGCTGTTGCGTTACCATCTATTATTAAGTTTATTGCTGATATGCTTGCATATCCAATTCCAAGTGTTAGTACTGCGACTAGTACTATTAATACTATTTGTAATGTCTTTTTATTTTGTGAATTTTGCATTATACTCTCTCCTTTTCTACTTTATAATTTTATTATACCCCCCCCATTTGCAAAATTCAACGAAAAAAGCAGTATCACTTATTTCCTTGACACTGCTTTACAATACCTTACTTATCTCTTAATTCTGCATTATGAGTTGACACTACTTTGTCAATTATCTTATTAAATACATCCATTACTTCATCATCTGTAAGAGTTCTATTTATACCATTAAATGTTAATGAGAAAGCAACACTCTTTTTACTTGAATCAATGTTTTCTCCTTCATATACATCAAATACTGAAATATCTTGTAATGTTTTATTAGAAGCTTTCTTAATAGTTTTAATAACTTCACTAACATCAATACTCTTATCTAAGATAAATGCCATATCTTTTTGAATACTTGGATACTTAAATGCTTCCTTATATTTTAATTTAGAAGTTTTTCCATATAAGTCATCTAAGTTAACTTCAAATACGTAAATATCTTTCTTAGTAATATTAGGATGAACCTTTCCAATAATACCAATTTTCTTTCCATCTAAGATAATGTTTGCTTGTACACCTGGATGTAAGTCACTACAATCACTTCTTACGAATGAATATCTATTATTATATCCCATGAAATCAAGTAAATTTTCAACTACACCTTTTATAATATAAAAGTCAACTGTCATATCTTTTTTCCAAGAATTAGTAATATAATTCCCACTCATAAGTCCACATACTTTTGTTAATTCATTATATTTATCATCATATGTTTTCGCAATTTCATAAATATTAATATCTTTTACACCACGAGCTTTATTATATTCATAAACATTCATTAACGATGGAATTAGAGTAGTTCTAACAATACTCTTATCAATACTCATTGGATTTGGAAGATGTACTTGTCCTCTTTCTTCATATCTAAATTTACTTGCCATCTCAGGACTTACTAAGGTATAATTCTTAACTTCGTTTAATCCTAAACTTCTAAGTCTTTTTGATACCATCTTTCTATATTTGATATCTCCAATATATTCTCCACGTCTTATTTTAACATTTGGAAGAGAAGATACTAAATTATTATAACCATAAAGTCTTCCAATTTCTTCCGCAATATCATTAACGTTAGGATCTATATCTAATCTTCTTCTTGGAATAGTAACTTCAAACACACCTTTTTTAACAGTATACTTAAAATCTAATCTTTCAAGTTCATGTTTCATATCATCTTCTGAAATAGTAATTCCAAGCAATTTATCAACATCAATTGGCTTGAATGTTAATTTCTTTTCAGTATGATCTTCCTTATCAACTAAAACAAATCCATCAACTACTTCAGCATCAGCATACTTCTCAAGTAAATGACACGCTCTTTTACTTGCCATTTCAGTGTATTCATAAGAAAGTCCTTTACCATATCTGATACTAGCTTCGCTTGGTAGTTCTAATTTACGAGATGTATATCTAATACTTACTGGATTAAAAATAGCTGATTCAATTAAGATATTTTTAGTATTAAGATCAACTTCAGTATTTTCTCCACCCATTACACCAGCAATACATACAGGTTTCTTTCCATCAGTAATAACAATATCATCAGAGTTTAACTCTCTTGTTTGCCCATCAAGTGTAACAATTTTTTCACCATCTTTTGCATCTCTTACAACGATAGTATCCCCTAACTTATCCATATCAAAGAAATGAAGTGGTTGACCAAATTCAAGCATTACATAGTTAGATATATCAACAACATTATTAATTGGTCTCATCCCAGCAGCAGTAAGACGTTTTTTAATGAAATCTGGGCTTTCTCCAATCTTAACATTTTTAACCATTCTTGCCATATAATAACTACATTTATCTGTATCAACACTTAATTTAAATTTATCTTTAATATTTTCTTTATTAACTTTAAAATCAAGACTTGGAAGTGTTACTTTACGATTTAGAATACATGCGATTTCATAAGCAAATCCAATATGATAATAACAATCATTATTTCTATGTTTATGAATATCTAAATCATATAAAGTATCATCAAGACCTAAATATACAAGCGGATCTTCTCCAACAGGTGCATCATCTGCAAGTTCTGCAATTCCTTTTGCGTAATTTTCATCTGTCTTCTCTTCAAGTCCAAGTTCAAATAATGCGCACATCATTCCACTTGACTCTACTCCACGAATTTTGCTTTTCTTAATTTCAAAATCTCCTGGAAGAATAGCTCCAACCTTCGCAACAATTACCTTAAGTCCTTCACATACATTAGGAGCTCCACATACTATTTGTAATTCTTCATCACCAATATTTACACGACATACATGTAAATGATCACTATCTGGATGTTCTTCTACTTTTTTAATCTCACCAATAACAAGATTATCCATATGATGAGTAACAACACCTTCGATATTAATTCCAGCTCTAGTTATTTTTTGAGCTAATTCATTAACATCTTGATCTTTTATATCAATGTAGTCTCCTACCCAATTTAAACTAATCATTATTCTTCATCCTCCCTATCAAATGTTCCGACTTCTCTTAAATCTGCATTATAGAAAGTTCTTATATCATTAATATCATATTTCATCATCGCAAGACGTTCTGCTCCAAATCCAAAAGCAAATCCACTCCATACCTCAGGATCATATCCACTCATTCTAAGAACATTAGGATGTACTATACCAGCACCAACAACAGTTACCCAACCAGTATGTTTACAAACTCCACATCCCTTACCATGACAGTTAACACAAGTAATATCAACTTCAACTGAAGGTTCAGTGAATTGATAATAACTTGGTCTAAAACGAGTTTCAATATTTTCTCCATAAAGTCTTTTAAATAAAATATCCATAGTACCTTTTAAATCAGATAATGAAATATCTTTATCAACAAGTAATCCTTCAATCTGCATAAAGTTATGAGAATGTGATGCATCGTCATCATCTCTTCTATAAGTCTTACCTGGACAAATCATTCTAATTGGAACTTCACCTTTTCCTTTTAACATAGTACGAACTTGTACTGGAGAAGTTTGACTACGAAGAAGAATTTCCTCACCTTCAATATAAAATGTATCTTGAGCATCTCTTGCAGGATGTCCTTTAGGTATATTTAACATCTCAAAGTTATATTTATCTTCTTCAATCTCAGGTCCATCCACTACATCATATCCCATAGACATGAATAACTCTTCAACTTCTTCTATTAATTTTTCTAAAATATTAGGTGCCCCTACAGGTATCTTAGTAGAAGGCAAGCTAATATCAATAGCTTCACTCTCTAATCTCTTATTTAATTCTGCTTGATTAATCTTTTCTCTAGTTGAATCAAAATATTCATTAAATCTACTTCTAAGTTCATTAACCTTCATTCCAAATTCTTTCTTCTCTTCATTTGGAACATTTCTAATCTCACTATTAAGTTCAGTAATAATACCTTTCTTACCTAAATATTTTACTTTCAAATCATTTAGTTTATTCATATCTGTAATTTCAACTAAATCTTTATCAAGCGCTTTTTTAACATCTTCAAATTTCATTTTAAAACCTCCTCATTATATCTCCCAATTTATTATAACTTTTTACTAATTTCTTATTAGCATCTCCTCTTTTTTCTCTATCAAAATATATCGCATCCATTCCTACTCTATATGGACCATATACATCATTCTCTAACGAATCTCCTATAACTATGCAATCTGAAAGACTAAATCGCCCTGCAGCATTTAAATAACTTTCCCTAGATGGCTTAATATAAAAGTCTCCTCCATAAAAATTATCAAAATATTTAAGTAATCCAGCTTTTTCCAATCGTCTCATCTGATCATCACCAAACCAATTAGAAAGACCAACTACACTTTTTGCTTTATTAACGCTTAAATAAAATAATAAATCTTTTGCTCCTGGAATAATTTTGGGATCATAATTAGATACAACCTCTCTCCATTTATAAATTAGCTCTGGACTAATTTCAACTCCACTGTTATATGATAAAAATTCACTTAAAAGTCCAACATCATATCTATTATATGTATTCTCATATTTAGCAATCAAATCCCCAATCTGTGGAATAAAAATATTCCCTTCTTCTGAAGTTAATTCCTTTTTAAAGAATTCAATTTCTTTAGAATAATCTTCCTCTAAAATTGTACCATCAATATCAAATATAAATCTTCTTTTCTCCATAAAACCCTCCTAAATAAAAAATAACTATAAATTTAAGGACGAATTACCGTGGTACCACCTTAATTTATAGTTATTACTATACACTCTAATCTTTTAACGCAAGATATACGCTTACTATTAATAAGAACTCCTAGGACGAATTCGATAAAACTATTCCATCTATTTTCACCAACCATAGACTCTCTACAAGAAATCACTTTACTACTACTTCCCAATCAACATCGATACGCATATTATATCACATAAATTTATCTTTTGTATACTCTTATTTTAAATAAATATCCAATATATATAATAATAGAAATAATAGAAACAATTAAACCTTCTATAAAACCTTTAGGCATATACTTAACATTAATATTATTAATACCTTTATTTATCTTAATACCAATAAATCCATTATTAACTTTAATCATTTCACCCTTCTTACCGTTTACTTCTACACTAAATCCCTTATCATATGGAATTTGATAAATAGCTAAAGTATCTTCAGTACTATCTATAGTTGATTTAAAACCATTATTAGTAAATTCAAATTTATTATTTTTATAAAATGCTTTATTTGGATAAATATTTTTATATTTATTTATATCATCTTTAGATAAAACTACTTTATGTTTTAAAACATCTAATTTATCATCTTTATTTAAATAATTAAAAGTATCTGTATCAATATAATCATGAACACTATATCCAAACTCTAAATAATCTGGATTTTCATATATTTTATAAGACTTAATACTATCTACATATTTATATCCATATTTTTTAATATTATCGCCACAATTAATAATATATCTAACCCCTAAAATATCATTTAATTTTTTATTACTAGGTTTTATTTTTGTAGATGTCATTCTAATTAAACCAACACTATTATAAAAATTAAAACTAGAACCATTAATATTAGAATTAAAAGTTTTTATATTATTAATTCTCTTTGTATATCCTAAATTTCTATCACAAGACTTACTACTATTAAATCTATAATTCTTATATTTACTAAATTCATTATTATAAGTAATATAGTCTAAATAACTATTATCATATTTTATATTACTATATTTATATTTATAAACCATATAATTACCATGAAATGATACATAAATAAAAATAAATAAAATAAGTATTACAATATTATTCTTATTATATTTATTACATAATAATAAACATATAATTCCAAATAACATTTCTATAAACATTATTGTTAAATAAAATACATTAAATATTATAAATGCATATATTTTATTAAAAGCATAACTACCTATAGTAAGTAATATTATACAAATAGCTGTAAATAATATTCCACTTTTTATATCAAATTTATCTTCTAATGTTTTAATAGACATTAAAGCCATAATAAGTATTGGCATATAAAACCATCTAGCATAATATGTTGAATTAAATAGAAAGAAACTACTATTTAAGATTGGTATAAACATAAATATTATACTAATAATAAATATAATACTAAAACTATTCTTTTTATTTTTTAAAAGATAAGGAATAACTAACATCATCCCCACAACAGGTAAATAAAGTTCTACACTACGATAATTAGTATTTGTAAGAAAGGCTCTATTGTTCATTGTTTCTGGTGGAAGTATCATTCCTCTAATTATTTCATAATAATTACAAAATGGATATCTTAATATATCTATAATAGTCCAATTTGAACCAACCCTTGGATTATCTATAATAAAAAACATTGATGGTAATAATACAAATAATGACATTAATATTCCAATTATTACTTCAAATAAAATATTAAAAAATAATTTTTTATTTATTTTATAATCTTTACATATAACTTTTACTATAAAATAAATAAATAAAAATACACCCTGACCTATAAAGAAAAACCAATTAGTTATTGCGCATAAGAATATAACTAATGCAAATCTACCTCGTTTTTTATCATATACAAGTCTATCTAACGAATATAAAAGTAATGGAAAAAATGCAACTACATCATGAAAATGAAAAAACAAAATATTTGTTAATTGAAATCCTGAAAAAGCATAAAGTAATGACCCTAATACTGCATAATTTTTATTTTTAACATATCTTTTTAAAAATAAATAAGAAGTTAATCCTGCAATACCATATTTTAATATGAATAATGGTCCTATTAAATATGGAAACCAAGTACTTGGAAACAAATACCCTATAATATTAAATGGACTAAATAAATTATAAAAACTAAATGTTCCAATAAAATTACTACCTAAATCATTAAACCAAGTCCATAAAAAACTACCATTTTTTAAGGACTCATTTATAATCATATTAAAAGGTATCTGTTGTTCATTTAAATCAGCAGATAAACTATATATTCCATGTCCTACAATAATATTAGGAACTACAATAATAGATCCTAATATTATTGAAAGAATAAAAGATAATAATAATTTATTTTTTAATATTCTTCTTATCATTTTTCTTACCTAATTTATATGCTTTTAATAAATTATCATAAATAGAATAAACAGTCATTTGTCCAACTCCTCCAGGAACAGGAGTTAAATATTTATATTTAGAAACATCTTTTGAAACATCTCCACATATTTTTCCATCTAAATAATTGAATCCAACATCTACTAATATAACATCATCTTTAACCATATCTTGTTTTATAAAATTTGCTTTTCCAACACTTGTGATTACCATATCACTACTTTTTGTATGTTTAACTAAATCCCTAGTCTTTGAGTGACATATTGTTACTGTTGCATCTCTATTAAGTAATAAACTATATAGTGCTTTTCCAATATGTATACTTCTTCCGATAATTGTAATATCCATTCCTTTTAAATCAATCTTATAAAAGTCAAGTATCCTCATTATACCTAATGCAGTACAAGGAACAAGTGCATCATCACTACCATTAAAAAGTCTAATAATATTAACATCATTTACTCCATCTATATCTTTATTAGGATCTATTCTATTTCTAATAATCTCATAATCAATATCTTTTGGTATTGGTAATTGTACAATTATACCTTGAATATTATCATCATTATTTAATTTATCAATTTCATCACATAATTTTTTTGTATTAATTTTATCAAATTTTATTAATCTAAATTCAACACCTAATTCATTAGCTAATTTCTCTTTTTGCGCAATATATTTACAACTAGCAAAATCATTTCCTACTTGAATAACTGCCAAACCAACTTTTATTTTCTTATACTTTTTCTTTAAATCTTTTAATAGTTCTTCTCTAACTAATTTACCATCAAACAACATAACTACCTCAAAAAAGAATTACTAAACTGTTAGTAATTCTTGTTCTTTCTCCTTTAATTTAGCTTCAATTTTTTTATTATATTCATTAACTAAGTCTTGGATATCCTTTTCCATACCTTTTTCTTCGTCTTCTGGAAGTTCACATTTTTCAACGTCTTCTATTCCTTCATGTCGAATATTTCTAATTGAAACTTTAGCATCTTCTGATAATGACTTAACTTGTTTTACAAGTTCACGTCTTCTCTCTTCTGTAAGTTCAGGAATTACAATTCTAATTGTTTCACCATCATTTCCTGGATTATAACCTAAATTAGAATTTAAAATTGCTTTTTCAATAGCACCTAAACAACTCTTATCAAACGGTTTAATTAATAGTTGTCTTGCTTCTGGAACAGAAATAGTCGCCAGTTGTTTAAGAGGAGTCATTGATCCATAATACTCGACCATAACGCCATCTAAACTTGAAGGATTAGCTCTTCCAGTTCTAACCGTTGCAAACTTTTTTTCCAAATTTTCAATTGTTTTATCCATTTTATCAGTAATATCTAATAAAATCATTTCAGTATCCATTAATTCATCTCTCCTTAATTTAATTATATTATAATAATTTATAAAAATAAAGAAAAAAGTACTAAACAGTACTTATATAAATAACAAATGCAATTACCACAATAAGAAGTATAATAAATACTATTGATAACACTGCAACAAATGTATTTAATACTTTTTGACTTACACGGTCTAAAGCACTTCTTTTTTCAGGAGCTTCAACATCTGTAATAACCAAACCATTAATACTCTTAACAGTTTTTTCTAAATCCTGTGGCTTATCAATGTCATCTATAATATCATTAGTCTTATCATATAAAGATCTTAAATCTCTTTCTAAATCTTTATATTCTCTTGTTGACTCTAAATCAATTACATATTTATTTTTACCTTTTCTCTTTCTTTTTACTTTGTTATCCTTTTCAGATTTATCAATTAATATTTTAGCCTTATTAATATATTTACCATTGGTAATATCATCTTCTATTTCTTCAACAAATTTATAATCATCTATTTCTTCATTATTATTATCATCTTCAACTAATTCAAATTTCTTTTCTTTATTAAGAATTCTTTTTACTTTAGTAGAATCAGAAAGTTCCTCTTTTATATCTTCTTTTTTATCATTAACAATTTCATCCTTTTTAGGAACAACAATAATATCATCTTTTTTTGTAGTTGTTTTCTTATTAGTAGTAGTTTTCTTCTTAGCTTTTGTAGGAGTAACAACAACCTTATCTCTTACAGCTTTATCATCAGTTTTTTTAGGTTTCTCTGCTTTTATCTTTTTTGCAGGAGCAACTATAATATCATCTTTTTTTACTTTAGTAGTTGCTTTTTTAGTAGTACCCTTTTTAGTTGTAGTCTTTTTTGTTGTAGTTTTTTTAGTTGTAGATTTAGTAGAATCCTTTTTAGTAGTTGTTTTCTTCTTAGTAGTAGCTTTTTTAGTAGTAGATTTTCCACTCTTCTTTTCAATTGCTTTTTTTAATTCTTTTTTTGTAATTACAGGTGTTTTATCATCTATATCAGAAACATTTTCTTTTAACTTTTCAATTTGCTTATCAATTTTCTTTACTGCATTTGTAGAAGATTTCTTTGCCACTATAATCATCCCCTTTATTTATTTGCCTATTATATCAAAAATATTTAAAATTTCAAGTCAAAATCACATTTTATGTAAATAAAAAATAAATAAATATAAGTAAAACAATCGCAATTATAATAATTCCTACATAATACATTAAAAATATATTTACGCCATCTTCAGTTTCTTCTTCATTTACCTTTTGTGTATTATCATTATCTATTAATTCAATTTTTTGATTTTTTTTAGTTATATTAGAATCATCATCTAAAACTTCAACATCATCTAATTCATCAATACTATCAATTTTTAAAGTTATAGAATCATCTTCTGAAATACTTTCTTCAAAATCACTTCTATCATTATTAGATGCATAATCTTCATCAAGCATTCTAATTTGTTCATCAATTCTTTCAATTGCCTTAGAATTTACTCCCATAAAAACACCTCATACTATAATATAGTATAATTTAAAAGTTAAAAAAATGAAACAAAAAAAAGAGCTATTGCTCTTTACTTTACACATTATTTTTATTATGCTGCATTTATTTGACTCATTACTTCTTCAGCAAAGTTTTCTTGTTTCTTTTCAATTCCTTCACCAACAGCAAATCTAGTCATTGAAACAACTTCTCCACCATTTTCTTTAACATATTTTTCAACAGTTAATGAAGAGTCTTTTATAAATGCTTGTTCTACTAAACAATTTTCTTTGAAGAATTTTCCAAGTTTTCCAACTGCCATCTTATCTAAGATATCTTCTGGTTTATTCTTATTCTTTTCATCATTCTTCATTTCAGCTTTAATCATTTCTTTTTCATGATCAACAACATCAGCTGGTACAGCATCACGGTTTACAGCAATTGGATTCATTGCAGCAGCTTGCATTGCAACATCTCTTGCAACATCTTCATTTGCTCCATTTACAACAACTATAGCTGTAATCTTTCCACCCATATGTGAATAAACTCCAAAAACTTCATCGTCATTTTTAGTAATTCTTTCGAATCTTCTAAAACTAATTTTTTCTCCAATTGTTGCAGTTTCTTCAACTATTCTCTCAGCAATTGTCTTACCATCACTTAATTTAACTTCATTTGCTTCTTCAATATTCATACATTTAGAAGACATTAAAGCTTCTTTTAATTCTTTAACTAATTCAACAAATTTTTCATTCTTTGTAACAAAATCAGTCTCACAGTTAACTTCAAAAATAATTGCTTCATTACCTTTAACATCAGCTTCAGTAATACCTTCAGCAGCTATTCTAGATTCTTTCTTAGCAGCCTTAGCAATTCCCTTTTCTCTTAACCAATCAACTGCTTTATCTTGATCTCCATCACATGCTTCAAGTGCTTTCTTACAGTCCATCATTCCAGCACCAGTTTTTTCTCTTAGTTCTTTTACATCACTAGCTTTAAACATTTTTACATCCTCTTTCTTTTATAATTATTTAACAATAAAAGGAATGATAATAATTAATTATAAATTATATTCATTCCTTCCCCTTAATTCTTTTTTATTTTAATAAACCTTCAATTAATTCAATTAATTCAGCTTTTTTCTTTGTAGAATAACCTTTAACACCATGTTCTTTTGCTTTTTCTTTTAATTCAGCTAAACTTAAACTTGCTAAATCAACGATTTTTTCTTTCTTTGCAGCTTTCTTTTCTTTAACTTCTGCTTTAACTTCTTCGACTTTTTCTTTTACTTTTTTAATTTCTTTTTTTGCTTCTGCCTTTTTTTCTTTTACTTCTTCAGTAACTTTTTCTTTTACAGCTTTAACTTCTTCTTTAATTTCTTCTTTCTTTTCTTTCTTATCTGATTTATTTTTATCATCTTCGCTTATATAATCAATTATTTCATTTCCATTAACTTCAGCGATTGCATTAGTAAGTGCTCCAATTAATAATTTAACACTTCTTACAGCATCGTCATTTCCTGGAATAACATAATCAACCATATCTGGATCACAGTTAGTATCTACGATACCAAATACTGGAATACCTAAAATTCTAGCTTCTTTAATTGCGATTTCTTCTTTACGAGGATCAACAATTACCATTGCTTGAGGCATTCTCTTCATTTCACGAATTCCTCTTAAGTTTTTATTTAACTTATCATATTCTTTTCTAATTTGGATAACTTCTTTTTTAGGTAATGCTTCAAAAGTACCATCAGTTTCCATCTTTTCAATTTCTTCCATTCTTCTAATTCTTGAACGGATTGTTTTGAAGTTAGTTAAAGTTCCACCTAACCATCTTTCATTTACGAAATACATGTTAGTTCTAACAGCAGATTCTTCAGCAGCTTCTTGAGCTTGTTTCTTAGTACCTACAAATAATACTTTTCCTTCTTTTTCAGCAATTGCTTTTAAAGCTTCATAAGCTTCTTCTAATTTCTTTACAGTTTTTTGTAAATCGATAATATAAATATCATCTCTTGTAGTGAAGATATATTCCTTCATTTTTGGATTCCATCTTCTCTTTTGATGTCCAAATTGAACACCAGCTTCTAATAAATAATTCATTGATACAACAGTCATTTAATTTTTCTCCTTTTCGTTTTTAATTTCTTCTATTAGTTTCTAAAATTTATCACCCTATGGGCACTAGATAAATAAATTCACTAATATGTTTATTTTTCTAAAGCTGCAATAATTTCAGCTTTTTTCATACCTGTAACTGATATTTTCTTTTTAGCTGCAACTTCTTTAAGTTCTGCAACTGTCATTTTAGAATAATCTACTTTTTCAGCTTTAGCTTCTTTCTTAGCTGGAGCTTTCTTAGTAGTTGTCTTCTTTTCTTCTTTTACTTCTGCTTTTTTAGTTTCTTTTTTAGCAGCAGCTTTTTTACCACCAATAGTTACTTCACTTCCAGTAACTTCAGTAGCAGCTTTAACTTTTCCAGCTTTTCCATCTTTAGCAACTTTAACTAATTCAGCAAATGCCTTTGGATCATTAATAGCTATTTCTGATAACATCTTTCTATTAATTTCAACTCCTGCCTTAGTAAGACCTTCAATAAATCTTGAATAAGAAATATCATTTTGTCTACAAGCAGCATTGATTCTTGTAATCCATAACTTTCTGAAATCTCTCTTCTTTTGTTTTCTATCTCTAAATGCATATTGTCCAGAATGCATTAATTGTTCTTTAGCAGTTTTATATAATCTATGTTTACTACCAAAGTAACCTTTAGCTTCTTTTAATACTTTTTTATGACGAGCTTTTGTTACTGCTCCATTCTTAACTCTTGCCATGTTTCTTCCTCCTTACTTATTCTAGATTAAATAATATTCTTTAATCTATTTTGATCTGCCTTACTAAGGTTAGATCCCTTTCTACAACCTCTATTAAAGCTTGCACTCTTAGAACCAGTATTGTGTCTACTTCCTGGTTTACCAATTTTATAATCATTTTTACGTTTTTTAACTACTTTTGCAGTTCCTTTATGTGTTTTAATCTTTGGCATATTTATTCCTCCTACTTAATTATTTGTCTTTCTTTGGAATCAACAACATTGTCATTGTTCTACCATCTAACTTAGGTTTTTGTTCTATATCTGCATAATCTTTTACTCTTTCGGCAAAGCGATTTAGAACATCTGCTCCCAATTCAGTATGAGCCATTTGACGACCTTTAAAACGAATTGTAAGCTTAATTCTATCTCCCTTTTCTAGATACTTAGTAGCATTTCTAAGTTTAGTTTCAAAGTCACCTACATCAATAACAGGTGATAAACGATACTCCTTAAGTTCTGACATATTAGCTCTTTGCTTCTTTAAAGCCTCTTTTTGTTTCTTTTGTTTTTCATAACGGAATTTATTATAATCCATTACTTTGCAAACAGGTGGATTTGCATTTGGACTAATTAAAACTAAATCAAGTGCAGCATAACTGGCTAAAGTTAATGCATCCCCAATTGGTTTTACTCCAACTTGCTCACCATTAGGTCCAATAACTAATACTTGTGGAACCTTAATTTGATCATTAATCAACATGTTATCCTTATCCTTTGCGATACCTAACACCTCCATAAATAAGAAAAGCAGATATAAAATTTATATCCGCTAAAAACCATAATTAAATAAATTAATCTCGGCTCTTTACCTATTGCTATTCGCTAATCAGGTGGATATAAATCTCTTTCCTTTTTTCTCGACTAGTAATATTATATGCATTTACCCATTTATTGTCAACACTTTTTTATCTTTTTTTAACATAAACAAACGTATCATTATCACGATATCCATTATCAATGCTTAATGAACTTGACTCATCTAAAGAAACATCAAAACCACTTTTCTTTAATAACTCATATCCATATACATTATTAATAAGTCTTATTCTATTAAGAGGATTATAATCTGCAATATAATTATTAGAATCATTAATAATATCAAGCGCTCTACTCTTACCAGCATTTAAATCATCTTTAGTAACTCCTTGACAACAATAAGCAATTATTCCATCATCCTCTAATATTTCCATTAACTTTTCTACAACAACATTAACAAAATACTCTCCATCTATATACTCAGGAATATTAGATAAATATATTGATTGAAAACCTTTAAAAGAAGAATCAATACATCCCTTATTTTTAAGTATACTTCCTAATTTAGAAACATCACAATTTACAAAATCAACTCTAGAATCTTTAATCAATTCTCTAACTTTATTAAATGAATCTATATTTTCAAGATAACTATTTTCTGTTTTAAGAGTCTCTAATCCATGAAGTAAGTTTATAACTTCAGGTGGTACATATCCAACACCAAAACCACTAAAAACATAACTTAAATACAATTCACTTGTTTTATTCTCAAAACATTCGTCTAACTTTTCAATAAATTTTCTCAAAGGAGATGACTCACTCTCATATTTAAGTGAAGCATTATGAATAAAAGAATAGAAAGGATCCATCATTATATCATTCTTTATTCCATTTTTAGCTTCATTAAATCTTTTAATTACAACATCCATAAAAGTGTATAAAATATCATTTTTATTAGAAGATTTTTTTAACTCTTCATAAATCTTTTCATCAAATAATTTAGTATCATATCTACTATCAGAGAAAAAATTACAATAATCCTCATAACTCATATGTTGTAGTGCCTTAAGTTTTAAAGAAGCAGGAAAATACTGATATTTATTAATATCAAAACAAGTAACATTTTTTACACCATGATAAATAGAATCAATTGCAAAATCTCCACTTCCAAGTACAGTAGCAGTTCTAGCACCTTCTTTAACAAAATCTCCCATTCTAAGTTCTTCTGTAGGATTTAAATAAAATATTTTTCCATTATCAAATAAATCTCCACACAGATTTAAAGATTCTTTATTAAAATCACAATCAATCCCATCACAAATTTTATTCGCATCATTTATAAGATTCAAATCATTTATTTCACTTAAATTTCTAATATTAACTTCCGACATAATATCCCCCTTTAAAGTAAAACATATTATACTTAATTTCTCCTAAAAAAGCAACAAAAAAAAGAGTATTAACTCTTTAATTTATTCACCACATATCTTAATAAAATAATCAATTATTTTTTTAGAATTAATATCAAACTCATAACTAATCTCAGGATGCCATTGAATACCCACAATAAATGTCTTACTAGGAATTTCAACTCCTTCAATAAAACCATCTTCACTTAAAGCACTAACATATAAATCATCAGTAATATCTTCAATATGATAATCATGATAACTATTAACAAGTATTTCTTCTAAACCAATAATTTCATATAATTTAGAATCCTTATTAATTGATACTTTATGAGTTAATATATTATCATCTTCTTGATCATGATTAATATATGTATTATTTAAATATGTTTTAAATTCTTTATTATAAGAACTAATTAACTGCATACCTAAACAAATACCTAGAACTTTCTTATCTAATTCAACACATCTATTAAGAATATACTTATCAAAAGGAGTAACTTTATGTCCACCAGGAAAAATAACACCATCAACCATATTTAAATAATAATCAATATTCTTCTTCTCCTCTTCAAGTAACTCTTCAAATTCATTATACTTAGTTGAGTTGTAATTAACATCCTGTACTTGGACTATAGGTATTACAAATCCACCAGCTTTTTGAACAGTTCTTCTAAGTCTTTCACTCATATATAAAATATCTCTACCATTATCTAATTTAGAATATCTTAAAACTATACCTATTTTTATCATAACAACCACCTAATAGAATTATAACATAAAAAAAGAATTAAAATTTAATTCTTTCTTCAATATAATCTACAACTTCGTCTAATTTTAATGTAATTTGTTCCATTGTATCTCTATCTCTTACAGTAACTGTTCCATTATTAATAGTTTCATCATCTACTGTAATACACCAAGGTGTACCAATTGCATCACATCTTCTATATCTCTTACCAATAGAACCAGACTCATCATAAGCAGTCATAAACTTTTTAGAAAGTAACTCAAATACTTCATTAGCTTTCTCACTATGATACTTCTTAGCAAGAGGTAAAACACATACTTTATATGGAGCTAAGCTTGGAGCAATTTTTAATACTTCTCTAGTGTCTCCTCCTTCAAGTTCTTCCTCTTCATAAGAATTACATATAACCGCAAGTAGTAATCTATCAACACCAACACTAGGTTCAATTACATAAGGAACATACTTTTCATTAGTTTCAGGATCTAAATATTTTAACTCAGTCTTTGAATGTTCCTCATGAACAGATAAATCATAATCCGTTCTATCAGCAATACCCCAAAGTTCTCCCCATCCCATAGGATATAAATATTCTATATCAGTTGTTGCTTTACTATAGAACGCTAACTCTTCAGGATCATGATCTCTATATCTTAAATTTTCTTCTTTTAAACCTAAATCTTTTAAGAAATCTAAACATTTTTGTTTCCAATATTTATGCCATTCTAGATCGGTATCAGGTTTACAGAAAAATTCATATTCCATTTGTTCAAATTCTCTTGTTCTAAAAATAAAGTTTCCTGGAGTAATTTCATTTCTAAATGCTTTACCTATTTGTCCAATACCAAATGGTACCTTAGCTCTTTGACTTCTAAGTACATTATTAAAGTTAACAAATATACCTTGAGCAGTCTCACCTCTTAAATACACTTTAGATGATGAATCTTCAGTAACTCCCATTTGAGTTTCAAATAATAAATTAAATTGTCTTATTCCAGTAAAATCACTTTTTCCACATTTAGGGCATACTATTTTATTATCATTAATAAAAGCTTCTAACTTTTTATTATCCCAACCATCTCCTGTTTCCTTACCTTCAGTAAAATCTTCAATTAACTTATCAGCTCTATGTCTTGATTTACAACTCTTACAATCAATTAATGGATCAGTAAAACTAGTAACATGTCCACTTGCTACCCATACATTAGGATTCATAATAATAGCAGCATCTAAACCATAACTATTCTTTTCTTCTTGAATAAATCTTTGCCACCAAGCCTTTTTTATATTTTCTTTTATCTCTCTTCCCAATGGACCATAATCCCAAGAATTCGCAAGACCTCCATATATTTCACTTCCCTGAAAAATAAATCCATATTGCTTTGCATAATTTACTATTTTTTCCATTGTTAGTTTTTCCATAATTATCCTCCTTTAAAATAAAAACACTTAGAATATTTGTAAGGACGAGTATACCCCGCGGTTCCACCTTACTTATTCTAAGTGAATCATCTCTCTAACATACTGCTCTTGGCTTTCCACACCAGTCATCGCACTTATAAAATACAAATATATAATATCTTAAATACAACTAAAAAGCAACTCTTTTATTAATATATATAACTATTATTTTTTAATAAACTTGTTTTCATATTTCTGTTTCTCATTCATAATAGTATCTATCAATTCATCCATATCAAATTCACTATCATATTCTTTTACAATGTTTGGAATATTAATCCCTATAAATATAGGAATAGAAAATTTTTGTGTATATTGCTTTATTTCATTAATTATACCTAAGATAACATCAAACTCCAATGAACTTAATTCTTTACTTTTCCATATTGCAAAATAATTTCCATTAGCCTGAATATAAAAGTCACTTACTCCAAACCTATCAAATAATAATTTTTGCATATCTTCATGAAATCTTTTAGAAGAATAATCAGTTATTACGACAAATGAATCATCATAAACTGAGGCAGATAAAACAAGTTTCTCATCTAAATTATTATTTCGCAAATATGTGTATATACCAAAATCATTTTCAGTTTCTTCAAAATAATTTATTTCATTATGAATTTTAATTTTTAGAAAATCATTTGACATAATATGTACTCCCCATAAACATAAAAACAATAATATCATAGTAATTTAACATTTACAATATATACTTATTTCATTATAAATGATATTATTTATATAGGAGGAAAACTTATGAATAAAAGAAAAGATTATTTAACATGGGATGAATATTTTATGAGTATTGCGAAAATAACCGCAGGAAGAAGCAAAGATCCAAATACACAAGTTGGAGCTTGTATTGTTTCAAAAGATAATAGAATATTGTCAACTGGTTATAATGGTGCTCCAAATAACTTTGATGATAATAAATTTCCTTGGGATAGAGAAGGAAATCCACTAGAAACTAAATATATGTATGTTTGCCATGCAGAAGCAAACGCAATAGATAATTTTAGAGGTTATAAAAAAGAATTTGAAAACTCAAGAATCTATGTAGATTTATTTCCATGTAATGAATGTGCAAAAAAAATAATTCAAAACGGAATAAAAGAAGTAATATACATATCAGATAAATATAAAGACACAGACTCAACAAAAGCAGCAAAACTCCTATTTGATACCTGTGGAGTAAAATATCACAAACTAAAAAACACTTCAAAGAAATCAATTGAAGTTCCTTTATCAGATGAAAAAATATCATATATTGAAGAAATATAAAAGTTATTACAACAACGTAATAACTTTTTCTTTTTCTCACTAATTAGCTAAGTTTTGGAAAAATATTTCCAAAACTATCACATATTGGGCACCTTTTGGAAATTAGTAAAATAATTTTTTTATAATAATATAAATTAAATTTTTCTTAAAAAATCTACATATTTATAACTATTACCTTGATTTATATATGCAATACAAGCATTTCTACTTAAATCAATCTCATATTTACTAATCATTAATTTAATCATCTTCCGTAGTTTTCTTCTTTGTCTATATATTGTATCCTTACATGGTATTAAAACAACCTTTCCATTTTTATTAATATTATACTTCCATTTACAATACTTAAAATATTTATTTATTGGAACAATCAATGTTTTCTTCTTATTAACTTTTATATGTAATCTATCACATATAGAATAGTATCCATTTAAAGTATTTAGAACTTCATCATAATTTTTACTAATAAAAAATGTATCATCCATATATCTTTCTATCATATAACCTTTAGACTGAAGAAAATGATCAAGCCTATTTGGTATAATACAAGCTTCTCTTTGAGCAATTTCAACTCCAAGAGCAATTCCCTTACCAATAAACAAATAGTCTTCTATTATCTTAATTAATCTATCATTATAAATATATCTTTTATGAATATTATGTATTACATCATGAGAACAATTTTCAAAAAATTTAGAAAAATCAATTAAAACTACATATCCATTTAATCCATGTTTTCTATTCCACTTTTGTAGTTTTGATTTTACTCTTTTAATTGCAAATCCAAAACCTTTTCCTTTGGTACTTGCTCCATTATCATATATCATATGAGGTGTATATATAGGAAGTAGTATTTCATTTGCAATTACCTTATGAACAAGTCTATCTTTTATATGAGGTGCATCAATATTCCTAATTTTTCCTCTTTCATTTATTTTAAATTTATAAGTCTTTCCAACAACATAAGTTCCATTTTTTATATTTCTACAAGTATTAGCAATATTAGTAAACATATGAAGTTGGAAATTTTGCGTTGATTTTTTATATCTAACACCATTACAACATTTATCAGCATAATACATTACCTTATGAAAACAAAATATTTCTTCAATTTTTCCATATTTATTGCTTCTCTCAATATTCTTTAATTCTCTTAATCTCTTTCTTCTTAAGTATCTTGCATCTTTTCTTTCTCTACTATTCACTAAAAACCTCCAAAAAAAGAGACGAAAAACCGTCTCAGTTTTGACCAACGTATAGCAAAATGAATGTTTAACTAGCTACATAGCTTTGTCCATGAAATCCAAAGAACACATTCAAACTTTGAACCATGCAAGAAGCGTCCGAACAAAGTCATCATTGATCTTCTTCAAGATATAAAACCTCAAGGAGAAACCAATCCTTCCTTTTATGAAGCAGTTTGAGGAGTTATCACAAAACATCAACTCATTTAACCTGTCCTGCACATTATCCAGGAATCTGGAGCCAAACCGTTGTTAGTATTATTAGCATTATTGTTGTTCAAGTTACCATAGTTAACATTACGGAAATTGTTGTTATTATTAGAATTGGCCGGACGCAACCACTGCACCCAAAAAGTTAAACTAACGGTAAGCACATAATTTTCATCGGTTTTCCTTATTCCAAAAATATTATTCAAATATAATTTGAAAATATTTTGAAACCAAAATTTTAATTATTTCTTCATCAGATATATTATCATAATCTCTTTTCTTATATTTTTTATTATCTGAATCAAGTACACCTTTTATGAGACTATACTGTTTTTCAAACATTGTACCTAATACTTCAAGTCTACCATCAAGCATCTTTGTAGCTTCAGAGTTCGTATAATTCTTACCATTTTTTCTTGAAAAACATTTTGAAGGGTTCATATATAATATTCTTATCGCATCCATCAATCTTTTTTCAAGAACTTGGAGATAAGCTCTAGACATTTTTAGGAGCCATCTTCTTGTTATGTAGTCTTCTACACTTTGAATATTTATACTATGTGCCATATTTACAAAATCAGCTTGTTTACAAGCATATTCATCTATTGGTTGTTGGTATATTCTTGCCCATCTTGCAGATAACTTTGATGCAAGAATCATCACTTCTTTTTGAAGTTCATATGCATTGTCTACATAATCAAGACCACTTGGTAATCTTTTAAACTTAGGTACTGACATTTATCTCTCCTTATTATCAAAACTAACACCATGAACTTTTTATGAAAGTTCATGGTGTATTCTTATTTCTTTATTTTCAAATGACTAAATTAATTTAGTCATTTGCTGTCGGATGGTTTCTGCTTGTCCTCACTTCCGTTCGGAGCTCGCTTTAGAAACCTTTTTTATCGGTATTGGTGTATACCTCACTCATTATTTCATGTCTCCCTAAATACGAACACATGTTTTATTTATCCGATTCGGAAAGCTGGAGCCAAACCGTAGTGAGTATAATCAGCACTATCGCCGCCCAAGTAACCATAGGCAACATCACGGAAATCGTCGCTACCATTAGAATAGGCCGGACGCAACCACCAATATTCTGTTGATCCGTCACTTCCATTATATCCTTTATAAGTTCTTGAATAAGCTTGGGCACCCCATGGTGTTTTTGCATCTGCTTCCATTCCTTGATAAAATTCTAACTGATGTGTTGTTCCTGCTGCTGTATCATAATCATCTGATCCAAATACTTCAACACCTGATAATAAGTATAAATTATCTGTTGATGTAAAGTTATCCGCATCATTTGATCCATGTCCTGATATTACTCTTGTTGGTTTGATTGCTGCTTGTAAATCACTTGGCAAGCTATTATAGAATGTTCCATTTAAATATGTCCTCATCTCTGTTGCTGGCCATCCTCCTACATTTGTATTTTCTGTATTCATTGCTCTTTGTTCTACAATATCTACAAACTCTACTACAAATCCACATGCTGTTTCCGAATAATTTGTATCACTACAATTCTGAGCAGTTGATTTGTTTGCTATTCGCACACGATACTCTGTTCCATTTATTGTAACACTCTTTGTATCTCCTACGTTATAGACACTTGTATTATTATTTTGTACTGCTTTTTGTATTGTTGCCCATGAGTCTGTTGAGAATGACTCAGGTTCTCCTGCTACTTTTGATGCAGGACTTCCTCCTGTTGCTGAATCATTTTCTAATGGTGTTGCGATTAATGTTGCTGTTATACTTGTTGTTACTGCGTTATTTATTGGTGTTTTTATCATCTCTACTTTTACTGTTGCGGTTGTTTCTTCTCCTGCTTGCAGTTTATTATCTTGTATTGTTTCTGTTACTTTAAAATATTCAGAGTTTGAGTTTGTTACTGATAGAGAGATTTCTGCTCCTACATTATTTGATTCATTCTTTACTTTGAAGTTTGCAACTGCACTCTCTCCTACTGCATCTAATCCTGTTATATTAAATGTTGCGGTTGTATCACTTGTTACATCAATATCTCCTGTTCCTCCATATTCTGATGTTATTTTTGGTGTAACTCCTGTCTCCTTTAAAAATTTTACTTTGAAATTTGTATCACTTGGATTAGCTGTTGCGTTACCATTAATAATTAAGTTTACTGCAGAAATTGCTGCATATCCAATACCTAATGTTAGTACTGCAACTAATACTATTAATACTATTTGTAATGTCTTTTTATTTTGTGAATTATGCACTGTATTCACTCTCCTTTTCTACTTTATGAATTAATTATACCCCCCTCAGGTGCAAAATACAACGAAAAAAGCAGTATCACTTGTTTCTTTGACACTGCTTTACAATTTACTTTTCTATCTCTGAATCATAAAGTTTTTTATATTCTTTACATGACTTTAATAATTCTTCATGAGTTCCTTCTGCTTTTATACCACCATCATCTAAAAATAATATTCTATCACTATTAATAATAGTACTTAATCTATGAGCAATTATTAATATTGTATAATTTCCTTGTAAATTATCAATTGCTTCTTGTATTCTTGTCTGAGTAATATTATCAAGAGCACTTGTTGCTTCATCAAATAATATTATTTTTGTATTTTGTACCAATGCTCTCGCAATCGCAAGTCTTTGTCTTTGCCCTCCAGATAAACTTATTCCACCTTCTCCAACAATAGTATCATACCTATCTGGTAAAGCATTAATAAATTCATCTAAACAAGCATTCTTACAAGCTTCAATCATTTCTTCATCAGTTAAATCATCTTTTACTAATCTTAGATTATCTCTAATACTTAAATTAAATATATATGGATTCTGAGAAATAATTGTAATATGGTCTCTAATAGAAGCTTTATCAAGCTTCTTAATATCAACACCATCTATTGTAATAAGTCCTTTATCATATTCATACATTTTACATAATAAATTAAATATTGTAGTTTTTCCAACCCCACTTTTTCCAACAAATGCCACTGTTGAATTAGACTTAACTTTAAATGATAAATCTTTAAATATATCTTTATCTTTATTATATCCAAAAGAAACATCCTTAAATTCAAAATCTCCATTTACTTTATCTAAATGCTCTTTACCAAACTTTTCTTTTGGAAAATCTTTTCCTTTTATAATATCTTTTATTCTTGAAGAAGATAAATTAAAATCCTTAAGTCCTTCCAATAAATAACTAAAAGAATTTACTATATAACCAACTCTACCCATATAATTATGTACAACAATCGCAATCGCAATAGTAATATCCCCAATAAATATTAAAAATACAAGTAAACAAATTAATAATAAATCAAATAAATCACGTAGACAACCTGTCAGTAATAAGTACTTTCTATTTACTTTACCCATTTCATATCTAGAATTATTTAAATGAATTAATTTACCGTGTAACTCTCTTAAAAAACTCTTTTCAGCACTTAACATTTTAATATCTCTTACACCACGTACTAATTCACCAACGAATCCTGATACTTTTTCATTTTCTTTTCTAAAAAGCTTATCTTTTTCATTTTGAAATGAAATACGTCTTTGTTCAAAAAAACCAATTACTAAAATCATCACTATTAAGAATAAAAATATTCTATAATCAATTATTAGTACAGCAATAAATATACCTATATTTGTAATAATATCTAATAAATGAAAATTTAGAATATTAAATACGTCTGCAATCTTAGTTGTATCATTAGTAAGTCTTTGTATAAATACACCTGATGAGTTTTCATCAATTGAAGAATTCTTTAATTTTAATATAGACTTTCCTAGATCAAGTTGAAGTCTAACAAATGTTTCACGATAAGTAGTTTGAGCAAAATATCTACATAAAAAGCTTATTACATTACGAATATTTTCAACGATATATAATATTATTGCCACAAACAAAACTTGAAACAATTTATTAGCAGTCAAATTAACTATAATATTTGCACTTATTATTGGAACAACTATACTTATCGATATCTGAATAATATTACAAAGCATAAAACCAATAATTTTCATTTTTTCATTCTTTGCATATATCCAAGCAAATTTTAAGTTAGACCAAACTTCCTTTAAAAATTTCATATAAACCCCTCCTCAAAAGATACTCTTATTATACTATAATATCAAATATTTATTTAAACAAAAACGACTTCGTAAAAAAAGTCGTTTTTTATGATATTTTTTCATCAATTATATGTAAAACATTTTCTCTAATATTATCATCTTTCACTTCATTTATTATTTTAGATAAATTAGCCATGACTATTAATTTTTCAGCATCTTTCTTAGAATAACCATGAGTCATTAAATAAAATAGCTTTTCCTCATCAACTCTACCAGATGATACCCCATGTGACCCAACAACATCTTCTTCATGACATAACATCTGTGGAAGACTTCTACTTACTACACTATCAGAAAGTAAAATAACATTTTCATTTTCCTCTCCAACTGCATTAGTTGATCCTTCTATAAAATCTATAGTTCCTCTAAATATCTTTTTAGAATTACCATCAAGTACTCCTTCTACCCTCATTGTATTATTAGATTTTTCTCCTATATTATTTAGATAATAATTCATATCAACTATATCATTATCAAAACCTAAATAAATAGAATTTAAATTATTAACTGCATTTTTATAAACATTACTAAAAACATTATTAACTTTTACACACGAACCAATATCAATAATATTATGTGTTATAGATGAACACTCTAAAACGTCATTTTCTATTGAAATAAAATTATTAGATTTATCATTTAATAAATTTATATAAGTAATACTTCCCGTAGAATTTTTATTAGATTTAGTATTTTCAACTAAATAATGAAAATGCTTATTACTATCTTTAGATTTATAAATAATAATAAAATCACAAGAAGAATTTTCTTCATAATTAAAATTAATTTTATCAACCAAATTATCATTATTAGAAAAATCATATTCTAATATAACTGTATTTTCAATTTTTTTATCTTTAGGAATGGTAATGTTAAGTTCCAAATATTTATTAAACTCTAATCCAATTTTAGAAGAAATATTATTACTAATAACATTTTTTTCCATAATAACATTTTTATCATTTGTAATTAAATAGTCATTAAAATTAGTAATAATAGGTATATCCAAATCTATTTTTAAATCATTTACTTTAAAATTATTAGTTGTCTTTACTGGTAGTTTATTTAATCTATATTCCATTATTCATCACCTACCCTATAGTTCCTTCAAGTTCTAAATCAATTAATCTATTCATTTCAACTGCATATTCAACAGGGAATGCTTTGGCAATAGGTTCTGCAAATCCTCTTACAATTAAACTTTTTGCTTCTTCTTCACTCATTCCTCTTGTCATTAAATAATAAATTGCTTGTTCACTTATTTTTCCTATTTTTGCCTCATGTGAAAAAACAACATCATCAGATTCTATTGTATTAACTGGAATTGTATCACTTCTTGATATACTATCTAACATTAATGATTCACAAGATAAAGATAGCTTTGACTTTTTAGCTTTCTTTTTTACATGTACATTACTTCTAAAAGTACAAATACCTCCATCTTTTGAAATTGATTTAGCATTAACTACTGTACTAGTTCTTGGAGCATTATGAATAACTTTAATTCCTGTATCTAGATTTTGTCCTTTACCTGCAAATGAAATATTTAAAAAATCACATTTTGCTCCTTCACCATTTAACACACTTAATGGATAAAGCATTGATACTTTAGATCCAAAAGAACCCATAATCCACTCTATCTTTCCACCTTCAGATACATAACATTTCTTAGTATTAAGATTTAACATATTCTTAGACCAATTTTCTATTGTAGAAAATCTTAAATAAGCATTCTTTTCTACAAACAACTCCACACATCCAGCATGTAGATTTAGTTCATTATATCCTGGGGCAGAACATCCTTCAATAAATTGAAGTTCAGCACCTTCATCAACAATTATTAAAGTATGTTCAAATTGTCCAGCACCTGGAGCATTAAGTCTAAAATAACTTTGAAGAGGTCTATCTAACTTAGCTCCTTTTGGTATATAAACAAAACTTCCTCCAGAAAATAAAGCATAATGAAGTGCAATATATTTGTGATCATAAATTGGAACAGCCTTTGTAAAATATTTTTTCACAAGTTCAGGATATTTTCTTATTCCTTCATCAAAACTAGTATAAATAACCCCTTGTTTTTTTAAATCTTCTGTTAAGTTATGATATACAATTTCAGAATCAAATTGTGCTCCACTTCCCGCAAGTGCTTTCTTCTCAGATTCAGGTATACCAAGTTTATCAAAAACACTTCTTATATCTTCAGGAACATCTTCCCAACTTCTTACTTCATTATCAACTGGCTTAACATATGTTGCAATATTATCTATATTTAAATAACTAATATCTGGACCCCAATCAGGATCTTCCATTTTATAAAATTGTTCTAATGCTTTTAATCTAATTTCAAGTACCCAACTAGGTTCTTCTTTTTCTTTTGATAATTCCTCTATTATTTCTCTCGTTAAACCAAACTTCTTATCTAAAGTAGTGTTTATTACCGCTTCATCATAAATATTTCTAACTTCATTATCAACATATTTATTTATATCAGTCTTTTGCATTAAATTCACCTACTTTATATATTTACTATAACCATTATCCTCTATTTCATGAGCTAAAGAACTATCCCCACTTTTAACAATCTTACCATCAACTAATACATGTACCTTATCTACCTTTAAATTTTCAAGAATCTTAGTATTATGTGTAATAATAAGAACAGCATTATCGTCATTCTTATACATATTAATTCCACGAGATACAATCTTTATCGCATCTACATCAAGTCCAGAATCAGTTTCATCTAAAATAGCTAACTTAGGATTTAAAAGTAACATCTGAAGTATTTCATTTTTCTTTTTTTCTCCACCACTAAACCCTACATTAAATTCACGGTTTACATACTCATATTTCATATCTAATTCAGTCATTGTTTTTTCAACTTCTGTAGTAAATTTATATAAATTTGGTTTTTCACCAGTAATACTATGTTTAGTAGTCTTTAAAAATTGAGCTAAACTAATCCCTGGAATTTCCTCAGGAGTTTGAAAAGACATAAATACCCCTTTTTTAGCTATTTGATCAGTACTTAAATTAGTAATATCTTCTCCACATAATTTTATGCTACCACCAGTCACAATATATCTAGGAGATGCAAATATAGTATTTGCCAATGTACTCTTTCCACTTCCATTTGGACCCATTATTACATGAATTTCTCCAGGCTTTATAACTAAATCTAAACCTTGTAATATTTTTTTATCATGATCATCTTCTGCAATTGTACATAACTTATTTATATTCAATAAATCCATAATATAACCTCCTACAAGTAATTACTTAATAATTTACTATCTAAGTAATCATTTATTTCTTTACTTAAACCTTCCCATAATGAATATGTAGAACACATATTCTTCTTAGGACAAATATTATCACCAACACAAGAAACTACATCTAAGTTACCCTCAGCTGCTCTAATAATTTCCCCAATAGAATATTTAGAAGGACTCTTCTTTAATTTATATCCTCCATCTTTTCCAGTTGAAGTAATAAAGAAATCACATTTTTTTAAATTAATCATTATCTTTTCTAAATATTTTAATGATATACCCGTATCATTTGATATTTCTTTCAACGAAACAAATCTATCATCATTATATCCTCTTCCAATATAAATCATCATAGTGAGAGCATATCTCCCCTTAGTTGAAATCTTCATAATAGTTCCTCCACTCATATATTTTACTACTATTTTAGTAGGAATTACAATAGATAAATAAAAAAGATTAAAATTAATTAATCTTTTCAACTTCTGAATATTCTTTTCCTTTTAAATCTACTAAAGTTTTCTTAAGAGTCAAATTCTTAGCAAGTTTACCACTATCACTATCAGCAACTCTTTCATTTTTTTCTATTTTTTCAATAATATCAAAACCATCAATTACTTTTCCAAATGCAGCATATTTTCCATCTAAATATTCACTTTTATCTAACATAATAAAGAATTGACTTCCAGCACTATCATTATCAGCACTTCTTGCCATAGATAAAATTCCTTTTTCATGTTTTAAATCATTTTCAAATCCATTATCAGAAAACTCTCCTTTAATACTGTATCCCGGTCCCCCAGCACCAGTACCATCAGGATCTCCTCCCTGTAAAACAAAACCAGTAACTAATCTATGAAATGTATTATTATCATAAAATCCACTTTTTATTAATGAAATAAAATTATTAACTGTATTTGGTGCTTTATCAGGATATAATTCCATCACAACACTTCCATACTTTTCAATATACATTGCAACTACAGGATTATCAGTTTTATAATTTTCTAAAGATACTTCATTTCCCTTAACATTATAATTAATATTTAACATTTCTTCATTATTTTTAGTACCATCAGATTCTCCAAATATAAATACTAATATTAGTAATACACAAATAACTCCAATTATTATTATTTTATTTTTCATTTACTTAGTCCTTTCCAATATATCTCTAGCAGCAACTAAACCAGTAGCAGCAGCAGTAACAATATTTCCAGCTTTTCCTGCACCATCACCTATAAAATAAAGATTATCATCTTTTAATCTAAATTTATCATCAGTTTCAATCTCATTTGAGAAAAATTTTATTTCTGGTCCATAAAGTAAAGTATCATCATTATTTACACCTGGAATTATCTTATCAAGTTTCTCAAGTCCCTCTAATATATTTGTAATAATTCTATGGGGCATAACAAGAGCTAAATCACCAGCAACACAATCTTTTAAAGTAGGTTCTATAAATCCCTTTTTTATTCTATGCCATTCACTTCTTCTTCCACTCTTTAAATCCTTTAAAGATTGAATAATGGGTTTCCCATCTCCAAGAACATTTGCAATCTTTGCAATAGATTCTCCATATAATCTAGTATTTGTAACAGGCTGTGTTAAATTAACCTTTGAAATAAAAGCAAAATTTGTATTATTACTCTTTATATCCTTAAGCGCATGTCCATTTACACATATATATCCATAATAATTCTCTTTAGCAACAAAACCACCTGGATTAGTACAGAAAGTTCTAATTTCATCACCATAAGTATCAGTCTTAATAAATATAGTTGGATCATAAATAACATTAGTAATACTTTCCATAATATCTTTTCTAACCTCAACTCTTACACCAATTTCTATACTTTGAGATAAATATGGAATATTATATTTATCAGCTAATTCCTGAATCCACTTTGCTCCAGTTCTTCCTGGCGCAACAACAACATTTTTAGACTCAACTACTGTCTCATTTTTACCAATAGTATATGTGATAGTATGTTTATCATCTTTTATAGTCTTTATATCTAAAACATCAGCTCTTTCAACAAGCTTTACTCCTCTATCTTCAAGATATTTACATATTCCATCAATATAATCAGGTAAATGATCACTACCTAAATGTTTTTGTTTAATAAGAAGTAATTTAGATCCCGCAATCGCAACTTTCTTTCTAATTTCAATCGCTTCATCCATATTACTTGGATAAACTTCAGCATCCATATTAAATTTATTAAATATTACTTCAGTCTCATCAATTAAATTATTAGCTTCACTTTCACTCATATACTTAGTTAAATCACTTTTTCCAAGTCTTGGAATAAAATTAAGTTTACCATCACTAAATGTTCCTGCCCCTCCAAATCCAGCAAGTATTCCACATGGATTACAATTTTGACAAGGCACTTTATTCTTATTCATTGGACATACTCTTTTTTTAGCAAGAGAACCTTTATCCAAAAGCAAAATTTTTAAATCTTTCCTTGAAGTAATAAGTTCATATGCACAAAACAAACCAGCAGGACCTGCACCCACAATAACAACATCATATTTCATATTAATCACCTCCTATATAATATCACATAAAAATGTAAAGAAAAAAGTACTTTTCATAAATAAATATAAAAAACAAAAAAATATGATAAAATATAATTGGTGATAATATGACTCGTGAAGAAATAAGCAATGAAAAATACAAAGATCTTTTCGAAGAGCAAAAAAAAGACAATATTAGAAATATAGTTAAAAAAATACTAAAAATAACTATTTTTATTGCTATAACTACTACATTATTCTTTTTCTACACAACTTATGTCTCTACAGCCATGATTTCAATTAGAGAATACAGAATTATAAATAAAAAAATACCTAACAGTTTTATAGGAACAAAAATAATGCACTTCAGTGACCTACACTATGGATCAACAATGACACAAGATAATTTAAACGATATTAATAAAAAAATAAACGAACGAAAACCTGATATAATTGTTTTTACAGGTGACCTAATATATAAAGATTACAAAATGAAAACAAAAGATACTGAGGTACTTATAAATAAGTTAAAAGAATTAAATGCAACACTTGGAAAATATGCAATACTAGGGGATGAAGATTCAAACAATGAAAATATTATTTCCATATTCAATCAAGCAAATTTCACGATACTTAGAAACGAAAATGAATTAATATATAAATCAGATAATAACCCTATTTTACTAGTTGGTTTATCTAGTTTGATAAATAACGAACAAGATCTTGAAAAAGGATATAGCTATTTCAATGAAGAATCCCATAACCCTAATATTTTTACAATTGCATTAGTTCATGAACCAGATTCAGCTGATGACATGATAAATAGCTACAATACAGATTTAATACTTTCAGGTCATTCACACAACGGAAGTATAAGAATCCCATTTATTAATTACACACCGTTTAAGAAAAACGGTGCAAAGAAGTATGATCAAAATTATTATAAAATAAATGATTCCAAATTATATATATCATCAGGACTAGGAACAAATAATAAAAGTGGAATAAGACTATTTTGTAGACCATCAATGAATTTCTATAGACTATCTAACAAATAATTTTAACAATCTTTGGAGAAAACTCATTTTCTCCTTTTCTTTTTCTTTAGAAAAAACATCTATATATCCAATTTTATTTGAATCAAGCTTAATAGTAATTTCTCCAACTTTACCCTTTTTACTATCATTAATATGAATAGATGTAGAAATTTTATCTACCTCATTCTTTTTTAAAGGATATGAAAATGATTTTTTAATATATACATTATTCTTAATTAATGATGAATCAATAACAAAATCATCCTTATCAATTATTTTATAGTTATTATATAATTTAAAGATATTTTCATAAAGATTTTTATGATTGAAATAACAATCACTATCATCAAGTGTAACCGCAATTAAATTCATGTTATTTTTTGATGCATAAGATACAAGCGTCTTTCCCGCTTTAGGAGTATAACCGTTTTTTCCTCCAACACAGTATTTATAGTCATTAATAAGACTCATTCTATTATACCATTCATAACTTTTTAAATTAGACTTTGTATTATACTTTTTAGTTGAAATTATTTTTCTATATATTTTATTTTTATAAGCATATTTAGCAAGCAATGCCATATCATATGCAGTAGAATAATTTTTTGTATCATCATCTAATCCATGAGGATTCTCAAAATAAGTATTTTTCATTCCAATTTCCATTGCTTTATCATTCATTTTTTGTACAAACTCTTTTTCATTACTAAAAATATTATTAGCAAGAACAATAGCAGCATCATTTCCACTTCTAAGCATCAAACCATATAATAAATCCTCTATAGTTATTTTTTCTCCTATTTCAACATAGATATTTGTACCATACATTTCAGTAACTTCATTTCCAACTTTTATTTTTTTAGAAAGTTTTGCATTCTCTAAAGCAATAATACAAGTCATTATTTTTGTCGTGGAGGCAATAAGCATTTTTTTATTTGGATTTTTCTCATAAAGTATTCTTCCACTATCATAATCAATAACTATGGAAGACCTAGCACTATCAGCATATACACTAATTGGCATAATTAATAAAAGTAGTATAATTATTTTTTTCAAAAATATCACCACTAATATATATGTATAAAAAAAAAGAAAAGAACATTAGAATTATTCTTATCATTTTTTTAGTATTTAAACTATTTTTTTTAATGCATTTTTAATAACATTAATTGAATTAATTATTAGTTCTGTTTCTTTTTCGTTTAAAGGTATAAATATTTTTTCTTTAACACCATGTTTATTTACAATTGCAGGAGTAGAAATACAAATTTCATTTTTTCCATCCCAACTGGATACAGGAAGAATTATATTTTTATCCTCAATTATAGCATTTGTTATTCTAACCAAACACATTCCTATACCATATGCAGTAGCACCTTTTCTCTCAATGATTTCATATGCAGAATTTCTAACTTCATTTTCTATATTTATAAGTTCATCATCACTTAAAATATCACTTATCTTTTTATAAGCTATATTTACATTACTCCAAGGAACAAATTCACTATCACCATGTTCACCAATAACATAAGCCTCAATATTTTTAGGACATACTCCTGTTTTTTCACTTAAAATAAATCTTAATCTAGCAGTATCAAGAGTAGTACCAGAACCAATTACCTTATTTCTAGGAAGGCCACTATATTTCAATGTTAAATATGTCATAATATCTAAAGGATTTGTTGCAACAACAAATATACCATTAAATCCACTTTCCATAACATCAGATACAATTGTCTTAAAAATCTTACTATTCTTATATATTAAATCCATTCTACTCTCACCTGGAGCACTATTTACACCTGCAGCAATTACAACAATCTTCGCATTTTTACAATCATTATAATCACCAACCGTAATTTTAATTCTAGAAGGACTATAGGCTTGACAATGATTTAAATCCATTGCCTCTCCAATTGCTTTATCTTTATTAATATCTATTAATACTAGTTCATCAACATATACTTTTTGATTAACCAAAGCATAGGCATATGCCATACCAACATTTCCACACCCTATTAAAACAACCTTATTATTCATTTTAACACCTCTATTATAAAGGTATCATATTATTAAATAATTCTCAATCAAAAAAAATCTAATAAATAGATTTTTTACTTAAACATTTTAATTGTTTTCTTATATATAGACTCAATATCTAAATGAAATTTTTTTTCCAAATCTGAAATTGATCCATGTGGAATAAATTTATCAGGATAAGCAAAATAAATAGAATCAATATCCTTTAAATTATTATCAACAATTGTCTCTTTAATCGTTGAGCACAAACCACCAACTATTGTACCATCCTCAATAACAACTACCCTTTTTGTTTTATTAATACTTTTTACAATGTTTTTACTATCAAATGGCTTTAAAAATCTGCAATTAATTACATCACAATTAATATTATCATTTCTTAATTTTTCTGAAAGAAGTATACCCTTATAAACTGAATTACCAATTGTAATAATTGTAAGATCATCACCAATCTCAATAATTTCACTTTTACCAATTTTTATTTTTTCGCAAGAATAATTAATTATATTTTCACATCCTCTTGGATATCTAATTACAACTGGTTTTTTTACTTCTACAGCAAAATCCATCATTAATCTTAATTCTTCATAATTTCTTGGAGCCATTATAACAATATTTGGAATTAATCTAAAAAAAGCTAAATCAAAAACTCCGTGATGTGTAGGTCCATCATTTCCAACTATACCAGCTCTATCAACGCACATTACAACATGCAAGTTTTGCAAACAAATATCATGAATCACCTGATCATAACCTCTTTGATAAAAAGATGAATATAAAGATATAAATGGAATTAATCCAGATTTTGCAAGACCAGCTGCAAAAGTAAGAGCATGTTGTTCCGCAATTCCAACATCAAAGAAACGATTAGGATACTTAGAAGCAAACAATGATAACCCTGTACCATCTCTCATAGCAGCAGTAATTGCAACAATGTTTTTATTTCTTTTAGCAATACTTACAAGTTTTTTACCAAATATACTTGAATAATCATCTTTTCTTGGATTAATAAGTTCTCCTGTATCAAGATTAAATTTTGATATACCGTGAAACTTTTCAGGTGTCTTTTCAGCAAATGAGTATCCTTTTCCTTTTTTTGTAATAACATGAATTAATGTAGGACCATGTAAATCTTTTGCTTTTGAAAACAAATCTTCCATATCAGAAATATTATGACCATCAACTGGACCTAAATATCTAAACCCAATATCCTCAAAATACATACTAGGTATTATAAATTGTTTTAAACTATTTTTTAAACGCGTAACAATAGAAATTGTTTTTTTACCAAGATATGGAATTTTTCCAATTACCTTTTTCCAAAAAGCATTCGAATTATAATAATTTTTCTTTACACGTAATTTTGTTAGAAAACGATTCATCCCACCAATATTTTTAGAAATACTCATTTCATTATCATTCAAAATAACAATTATATCTTTTCCAGAGCAACCAACATGATTTAATGCTTCCATAGCCATTCCACCAGTTAATGCTCCATCACCTATAACAGCGATAACCTTATTATTTTTTTTCTTTAAATCTCTAGCTGTTGCAAATCCAATTGCGGCAGATATTGACGTACTACTATGTCCTGTATCAAATGAATCAGTAAAAGACTCATTTGTTTTAGGAAAACCAGAAATACCACCAAATTGTCTCATAGACTTAAGTTTTTCTTTTCGCCCTGTCAAAATTTTATGAACATAGCACTGATGCCCTACATCCCATATAATGTTATCTTTCTTCACATCAAAAACACTCTCAAGAGCAATAGTAAGTTCAACAATTCCTAAATTAGATGCAAGATGTCCACCATTAGTTGAAACAATATTTAATATATATTGCCTTATTTCATCAGATAAAACCTTTTTTTCATCTAATGTTAATTTTTTTACATAATTTATTTTGTTAATTTTTTCTAATTGCATTATATCACTCTTCTTTATATCAAAATATATTATATATATTTTTTGACAAAAAGAAAAGAAAAAACGAATAATAATAATGGAGGTGAAAATATAACAAAGAAAGAAATGACCTTATTATTCATTAAATTTTTAGAGATAAAAAAGAAAGGGTGGATAAAATCACAAAGAAAAGGGTCAACAGGAATAGGATATACATTTGAAAGATTAATTGGTAAGCAGGAGGAAAATTTACCTATCGCAGATTTTTATAATATTGAAATTAAAGTCAAAAAAAAATTTAGTAAAGGAGATATAACTCTTTTTACAGCTAATCCAGATAACGAAGTATTTGCAATAAAAAGAATCTATGATACATATGGCACATGTAATAAAAACAAAAATTATTTTAAAACATTTGCAATAAATGTAAGTGTAAATGATTATTCAAGAAAAGGAAAATATTTATTCAAGTTAAAAGTGGATTATGATAATAGAGTTATAAAACTACAAGTTTTTGATTTAAATAAAAATCTTATTGAAGAAAATATATCATGGAGTTTTGAACTAATTAACGAAAAAATAAAATATAAAATAAAAAATCTATCAATAATAAAAGCAGAAGTAAAAAAAGATATTTTCGAGAATGAGTACTTTTACTATTATCATATTGATTTTTATGAAATAATTGATGATGAAAAATTTATAAAACAGATTGAAAATGGAATTATTACAATATTATTTAATATATCAGTTTATATGGATGCAAAAAAATATGGAAATATATATAATCACGGAACTTCATTTAGAATAAAAATATTTGATATTGAAAAATTATATAATAAAAAAGACTTTAAAAAAAATAACTGATTCACGCATTCAGTTATTCTTCATTTAATATATATCTTTTTTATTAGTGCGTAATATATGACCTCTTTCTATATATATTTTTTTAAGAATATATATTAAATTATCTATTTCATAGTAAGACTTATAAAACACGTGAATAAATCCTACTACAATAATTATTATATCACTAAACACTTATTTTGAACAAATAATATTTAAAAATATGTAAATATTTACATTTAATTTGATATTTTTTAGTATTTAGAACAATGGTTTGGTGCCTAGGGGTTGCAAAAAAAAAAACTAATCACATAAAATGATTAGTTATATCTTGATAAATGGTTGGGAAGACGGGATTTGAACCCGCAACCCCTAGGTCCCAAACCTAGTGCTCTACCAAGTTGAGCCACTTCCCAGTATGGTGCGCTCGAAGGGATTCGAACCCCTGACCTTTTGGTTCGTAGCCAAACACTCTATCCAACTGAGCTACGAGCGCAATGACATGGAGTTTAGCTACTCTATTTTATAAAAAAATGGTGGCTCCAGCGGGAATCGAACCAGCGACACAGGGATTTTCAGTCCCTTGCTCTACCGACTGAGCTATGAAGCCATATGGCGGTTCCTACGGGACTCGAACCCGCGATCTTCTGCGTGACAGGCAGACGTGTTAACCAGCTGCACCAAGGAACCAAAATCAAATAATAATTGGTTGCGGGGGAAGGATTCGAACCTCCGACCTCTGGGTTATGAGCCCAACGAGCTACCAAACTGCTCTACCCCGCGATATAAATGGCGGAGGAAAAGGGATTCGAACCCCTGCGCCGCTTGCGCGACCTTCCGGTTTTCAAGACCGGTCCCTTCAACCAGACTTGGGTATTCCTCCGTAATGGTGCCTAAGGCCGGACTTGAACCGGCACGAGGGTTGATTCTCGCAGGATTTTAAGTCCTGTGCGTCTACCAATTCCGCCACTCAGGCACATGGTGACCTGTATGAGATTCGAACTCATGACCCTTTGATTAAAAGTCAAATGCTCTACCAACTGAGCTAACAGATCATAAATATAAAAATGGCTGCCTCGGTTAGATTCGAACTAACGCATGTCAGAGTCAAAGTCTGATGCCTTACCACTTGGCTACGAGGCAAAAACTTAAGTGGTGGAGAGAGATGGATTCGAACCATCGAACTCAAAGAGAACAGATTTACAGTCTGTCGCGTTTAGCCACTTCGCTACCTCTCCAAAAAAATGGTGCCGAAACCAGGACTTGAACCCGGAACCTACTGATTACAAGTCAGTTGCTCTACCAATTGAGCTATTTCGGCATCTAAAATGGTGGGCGATATAGGACTCGAACCTATGACCCCCTGCTTGTAAGGCAGGTGCTCTAACCAACTGAGCTAATCGCCCGTGAAAATAATCACTAAACCAGTTGACAGTTATAAATATATCAATTTATAAACATTTTGTCAACAATATTTATAATTTTTTTTAGTTTTTTGAATCAAAATCACGAACCCATTCATCCAACTTTACTTTAAGAGTTTCAAAACCTGAAGGAGTCTCATTTATATGACAATGTTTATTTTTATTCAAATTAGAAGACAAAGCTTTGATACTTAACTTATAATGTGAATTACTATCTACACTTAAAACCTTTACAGAAATGTAGTCGCCTATTTTAGCATAATCATTTATATCCTTTACAAAATCATCAGAGATTTCTGAAATATGAATTAATCCACTGCTACCATCATCAAATGAAAGAAAAATCCCATAATCTTCAATTCCTGTAACTTTTCCACTTACTATTTCACCATTAGTATATTTTGTCATTGTATCACCACCATTTAATTATATCACATTATTTCAAATTGTTAAAAGATAATAAAGATGATATAATAAACATGGTGATTAAAATGAAAAAAGAAACAAGCACAGAAGAAAAAATAAAAATACTTATTGATAAAATGAGACCTTTTCTATTAAATGATGGAGGAGATCTTGAATTTATCAAGTATGAAAATAATATTGTATACGTGAAATTATTAGGTGCATGTAAGGATTGCTCACTTTTAGACTACACACTAAAAGACGGAATTGAAGAAATGATTATATCAGAAATTCCAGAAGTAAAAGAAGTAATTAATATACAATAAAAAAAACATCATAATGGAGTGATAAACTAAAAGTAGACAGTGTAAAAACACACAGTCTACTTTTTTGATACAATAAAAAGAGAAAGGAAGTTGTGGAAATGAAAAAAAAGATGAGAACTCCAGAAGAAAAAGAACAAATA
>Ga0256405_10001785_pt1 | contig 55292 bp, 28 predicted proteins | sample RumenRJG_02DNA_FD_189096 | JGI IMG/M metagenome (GOLD analysis project Ga0256405, IMG submission 189096) | Bovine rumen microbial communities from Lethbridge, Alberta, Canada - RJG_02 | ecosystem: Host-associated > Mammals > Digestive system > Stomach > Rumen | place: Canada: Alberta... | reverse complement strand
GCTGGGAAAGCACGCGGGGGATAAGGATGTTGCGGACATCCGCCTCGATGCGGTCGTGCATGGCCTGCTCGGTGTCGAACTCATCGTGCTGGGTCGAGACGACGATGGTGTGGACCCGGACCGGGCGGTGGCTCTCGCTGTCATATTCTATGGTATACTGGGCCTTGGCATCCGGGCGCAGGTAGGGCATCGGAGAGTCCGGCTCGCGGCGCAGGTCGGCCAGGGTTTTCAGGGTCAGGTGCGAAAGGGCGAGGGCCAGCGGCATGTACTGGCGGGTGTCCCGGCAGGCGTAGCCGAACATCATGCCCTGGTCGCCGGCGCCCTGTTCGTCGGGGTCGGTGCGGACGACGCCCTGGTGGATGTCCTGGCTCTGGTCATGGATGGCGGAGAGGATGCCGCAGGAGTTGCTGTCGAAACGGTATTCCGCCTTGTTGTAGCCGATGCGGTCGATGACGCCGCGGACGGTCTTCTGGATGTCTACGTACGCGTTCTCGGAGCGGACTTCGCCGCCGACGACGACCAGGCCGGTCGTGCAGAAAGTCTCGCAGGCCACCTTGGCATGTTCGTCCTGGCGGAGGAATTCGTCGAGGATGGCGTCGGAAATCTGGTCGGCCACTTTGTCCGGATGGCCTTCGGAAACGGATTCGGAAGTAAACAGATAATTCATGTCAATGCAATATAAAAAAAGGCTCCATGCAGGAATGCGGAGCCATCACAAAAACACAAAACATTGATATGAAAAGCGGTCACAGTTTTCGGCGTGACCCGTCAACATTTTAGCATTTTTTAATGTGGTTGCAAGCAGGCAAATCTCTCCACAGTTCCTATTGGGGCTGCAAAGGTAAGCACATTTCTGAACATTGCAAATTTTTTTCTGTAATAAATCGTTGAAACAAAAAATTAAACGTTAAACTTTTTTCCAATTTCATTCTTTGTTCTATCTTTGCGGCCGGAAAACGGGAACAACTATTCATTCTCATACAATTCTATGAAGTCAATTACGCGTTTTGTTTTGCTTGCGGTCATCTCCATGGTCGCAGGTGTCGTTTCCTATGCCCAGGTTACGACTGCTTCCATCGCCGGCCGTGTCGCTGACAAGGACGGCGCTGTAGCCGGTGCTCCGGTCATCGCTGTCTACCAGCCGACCGGTTCCACGTACTATGCCGTAACCGATGCCAACGGTAACTACCGTATCAACGGCGTGACCCCTGGCGGTCCGTACGCCGTCTCCATCGAGATGCTCGGTTACCGCAAGGTTGAAAACCTGGGTGTCTACGCTCCGCTCGGTGAAACCGTCGTCGTCAACTCCACCCTCGAAGACGAGGCCCTCAACCTGGATGCCGCTGTCTTCGTCGCCGACGCTTCCGAGTCCGGTATGAACATCCGCCGTTCCGGTGCCGGTACCAACATCAGCCGCGCCACCATGGAGAACATCCCGACTGTCAGCCGTAGCATGAACGACATCATGGCCCTGACGCCGCAGGCCTCCACGACCTCCGGCTTCGCCGTGGGCGGCGGCAACTACCGCGGTTCCTCCGTGACCGTCGACGGTGCCGCGTTCAACAACGCGTTCGGTATCGGTTCCAACCTTCCGGCCGGCGGCAGCCCGATCTCCCTGGACGCCCTCGACCAGATCAGCATCAACATCACGCCTTTCGACGTCCGCCAGAGCGGTTTCCAGGGCGGTGCGATCAATGCGGTCACCAAGAGCGGTACCAACGAGTTCAAGGCTTCTGTCTATGACTACTATACCTCCGACAAGTTCCGCGGTTACTCGGTCGCCGGCAACGAGGTTACCCACACCTCTTCCCTGAACCATACCATCGGCGCGACCGTCGGCGGCCCGATCATCAAGAACAAGCTCTTCTTCTTCCTCAACGGCGAGTACTCCTTCGATACGCTTCCAGGCACGACCTCCGTCGCACGTACCAGCGCCTCCCAGGCTTTCGGCCGCGACGTCAAGGAGAACCGTCCGACCGTCGACCAGATGGAGTCGATGAAGCAGTTCGTCGGTGACAAGTTCGGTTACAACCCGGGCCGTTACCAGGGTTATGACCTCGAGACCCCGGACTACAAGTTCCTCGGCCGTCTCGACTGGAACATCAACGACAGCAACAAGCTGACCTTCCGTTTCAGCCACACCCACACCTACGGATCCAACCCTCCGTCCACTTCCATGAGCCCGGTCGGCGGCAACGATTCCAAGTTCGTCACCCCGGACGGCGGCGCCATCGCGTTCAACCGCAACAATGCCGGCCGCCAGTCCCAGTACGCCCTCTATTATGAGGCCGCCCGTTACTTCCAGGAGCAGAACTTCACCTCCTTCGCAACCGAACTCAACTCCCGCATCTTCGGCGGCAACAACGTTCTCCGTGTCACCTATTCCCACCAGAACGAGCCTCGTTCCTATGTCGGCGACCTCTTCCCGACCGTGGACATCCTCTCCAACGCCGAGATCACCACGAATGATACCCACGCAATCCTGACGACCATCGGTATTGACCCGTTCACCTACGGCAACCTCCGCGACGTCAGCACCTGGACCGCCACCGACGAGTTCAGCTATACCACCGGCATCCACAACCTGATCGGCGGTCTCCAGTATGAATGGAACCGTGCCAAGAACGGCTTCATGCAGGGCGGCGCCGGCTGGTTCATCTATGATACCTGGGACCGTTTCGTCGCCGACGTCACCAACCCGTCCGACGCGACCCTTCCTTCCGGTTTCATGATCACCCACGCCAACCTCGACGATCCGACTTCCCAGACCTTCCCGTCCTTCGACTACGCCCAGTGGTCCGCTTATCTCCAGGATGAGATCACCTTCAGCGAGTACTTCAAGCTGACCGCCGGTCTCCGTCTTGAAATGCCGATCATCAGCAACCCGAACGACAACCTCAACAAGGACTTCGCCCGCGTCGCTTCCGAGAACCCGAACTCTTCCCTCGCCGGCCTCAGCACGGCCGACCTGCCGAAGACCCGCGTCTCCTTCTCCCCGCGCATCGGCTTCAACTGGGACATCCTGAAGGACCGCAGCCTCATCCTTCGCGGCGGTTCCGGTATCTACACCGGCCGTATCCCGAACGTCTGGCTCGTCTCCGCCATGGGTAACGCCAACGTCCTGCAGTACCAGTACATCGCCAACCCGTCCACCGGCAACCCGATGATCCACTTCGCCGACAACCGTGCCGACATCATCAAGAACGTCTGGGCTTCCCAGGGCGGTTTCAAGAAGGCGGACCTCGCCGCTCCGACCGGAACGACCATCATTGCCAAGGACCTCAAGATGCCTTCCAGCTGGAAGACTTCCCTGGCCCTCGACGCAAAACTCCCCGGCGGTGTCAAGGCCACCTTCGAAGGAATTTACAGCTATAACTTCAACGAAGTCTATGCCCGTTCCCTCGGCTATGCCAAGACCGGTACCGTCCAGCTTCCCGGCGAGCCGGAGGCTCGCAGCCTCTGGACCGATGAAAACCTCCGCAACATGAGCGGCAGCAAGATCCACGGATACTATGTCCACAACAGCGACGCCGGCCACGGAACCTACTATTCCCTCACCGCCCAGCTGTCCAAGACCTTCAACTGGGGTCTCGACCTCATGGCCGCTTACACCCGCAGCGGTTCCCGCACCCTCTCCGACGGCGCCGGTGACCAGATTTCCGAATTCGGCAACATCCAGACCGTCAACGGTGTCAACGAGCCGATGCTCGGCTACGCCTACTATGTCACCCCGAACCGTCTGATCGCGAACGCCGCCTACACCATCAAGGAAGGCCCCCACTTCGCCACGAAGCTGAGCGTCTTCTACGAGGGCAACAACACGGCTTCCTCCAACGCCCGCATCTCCTACCTGATGAAGAACGTCAGCGGTGCCGGAAACGCCTCCCAGCTGGTGTACATCCCGACTGAGAGCGAACTCAAGAACATGCCGTTCACCAGCGAGCAGAACCGCAACGATTTCGAGACCTTCATCGCCGGTGACAAGTACCTCAAGAACCACCGCGGCGAATACTCCGAGCGCAACGGCGTCATCGCTCCGTTCCTGCATCGCTTCAACGTCCGTGTCGCCCAGGAATTCTACTTCAACCTGGCCGGTCGCCAGAACACCCTTGAATTCGGTGTCGATATCAAGAACGTCGGCAACCTGATCAACGACAGCTGGGGCGTCTACAAGTCCCTGTCTTCCAACGTGATCCTGGCCTATGCCAACGGTGCCTACACCTTCACGAAACCGGAGTGGAACACCGTCAACGGCCTCGGCTCGACCTGGCAGATGCTCTTCAGCGCCCGTTGGTCCTTCTAGACAACTTACTGAAACCCAATACCTGTTCTGCCGGATTCTTTCCTGAATCCGGCAGATTTTTTTACGGTCTGTAAGGAAAAAACGATTAAAATCCGACAAAAAACATTAAATTTGTACGTTTTAGTAAGGATATTTTACTTTTATTTTTATAACAGCTTATGGTTCAATTCATTAAGAAGGGATTGGCGACCCTCGTCGCCGTCCTTGCAGGAGTGGTTGCCTTCGCACAGGTGACAACCTCCTCCCTTGGTGGACGTATCGTGGACAACTTCGGCGAACCGGTGATCGGTGCAGCCGTTGTCGCGACCCACGAACCCTCCGGTACCGTCTACGGTGTCATCACCAACAACGACGGCCGCTACACGATCCAGGGTATGCGTCCCGGTGGCCCTTACAAGGTCGAGATTTCCGGTCTGGGTTACCAGACTCTCAACTACACGGATGTGACCCTCCAGCTCGGTGAACTCTTCAGCCTCAACGCTGAGATCAGAGAGGCCAGCGAGCAGCTGAGCGAGTCCATCGTCATCGCTTCCGCCGCTTCCAAGTTCGCTGCCGAGAAGACCGGTGCATCCACCAACATCTCCAACGACCAGATGTTGACCATGCCTTCCGTCAGCCGCAGCATCACTGACATCGCCAAGATGTCCCCGTACGGCGGTAACGGCATGAGCTTCTCCGGTGCGGACGGCCGTAACGCCAACTTCACCGTGGACGGTGCCAACTTCAACAACAACTTCGGTCTTTCTTCCAGCCTCCCGGGCGGCGGTTCCCCGATCTCCCTGGATGCCATTGAAGAAATGCAGGTCATCGTCTCCCCGTTCGACGTCCGTCAGACCAACTTCATCGGCGGCGGTGTCAACGCGATCACGAAGTCCGGTACCAACACCTTCAAGGGTACGGCCTACGTCTATCACCAGAACGAGAACATGCACGGCAACCGGGTCAACGACACCGAACTTTCCGCTCGCGAGAAGGATCGCAAGACCACCTACGGCTTCACCCTCGGCGGCCCGATCATCAAGAACAAGCTCTTCTTCTTCGTGAACATGGAAAAGGCGGATTCCCCGTCCGTCCCGTTCCGCTGGCGTGCTTCCACGGACGGCCGGATGAACATCGACCAGTACATCTCCCGCACCAAGGAGTCCGACCTCGCGACGGTTTCCAACATCCTGAAGACCAAGTACGGCTACGACACCGGTTCCTGGACCAGCTTCCCGGCTGAACTGTCCAACACCAAGGTCCTCGCCCGCATCGACTGGAACATCAACCAGGACCACCACCTGGCTCTCCGCTACAACTACACGAACAACCTTAACTGGATCGGTCCGAACGCCTCCTCCGGCAACTTCGGCGCCCAGCCGGCCTTCGCCCGTGTTTCCCAGTACGGTATGACCTTCGCGAATACGATGTATTCCATGAACAACAAGGTCAACACCTGGTCCTTCGACCTCAACAGCCGTCTGAGTCAGAACCTCTCCAACCAGTTCCTCGCGACCTATTCCATGATCGCCGACGTCCGCGGTTCCAATTCCGAGAAGTTCCCGTTCGTCGACATCCTCGAGAACGAGTATGACGAGGACGGCGCCCTCATCCAGCGTCTCCCGTACATGTCCTTCGGTTACGAGCTCTTCACCTGGACCAACGCCGTCAACAACAACACCTTCACGGTGAAGGACGACGTGACCTACTACGCCGGCGCCCACAAGATCACGGCCGGCGTCAGCTTCGAGCACCAGATGGCGGACAACCACTACATGCGCAACGGTACCGGCGCCTACCGGTATGCCAGCCTCGACGACTTCCTCAACGAGCGTGCTCCGGAAGCTGTCGCCATCACCTACGGTTACGACGGTGAGGCCGAACCGGCCGCCCGCGTCCGTTTCAACCAGCTCGGTATCTATGCCCAGGATGACTGGAACGTCACTGACCGTTTCAAACTCAATTACGGTATCCGTTTCGACTCCCTCCTCTTCAATGACGAGGATGTCTTCGAGAACGCCCAGATCTCTGCCCTCGACTACGGCGGCAAGAGCATCAATACCGGCAAGTGGCCGAAGAGCAACCTGATCATCTCCCCGCGCGTGGGCTTCAACTGGGATGTCTTCGGCAACCGCAGCCTCAAGGTCCGCGGCGGTACCGGCCTCTTCTCCGGCCGTCTCCCGCTCGTGTTCTTCACCAACATGCCGACCAACTCCGGTATGATCCAGAACCTGGTTTCCATCACCGACAAGAATATCCTGAAGGAATTCGCCGGTCCGATGATCACCGATACCGACAAGTTCATCCAGAAACTCAACAGCATCGATGCTGAGAAGTATCCGATCTCCCGTCCGGCCAACGGTGTCAATCCTTCCGACATCAACGCCGTCGATCCAAACTTCAAGATGCCGCAGGTCTGGAAGTCCTCCATCGCCTTCGACTACAACTTCCCGACGTCCTTCCCGCTCTCCATCACCGGCGAGTTCACCTACACCAAGACCCTCAATGCGGTCACGATGCAGAACTGGGCCATCAAGGACAACGAAGGCTGGTCTACCTACAACGGTGCTGACAACCGCCACATCTATCCGGAAGACTACATGTACACCTATACCAACAGCAAGGGTAAGGTCGTCAATGTCCCGAACGCCTATGTCCTGAGCAACACCAACAAGGGTTACGGCTGGCTGGGTGTCTTCAGCATCAATGCGGAACCGGTCGACGGTCTCTACCTCTCCGCATCCTACACCCACACCGTCTCCAAGGAACTCACCGGCATGCCGGGTTCCAACGCGGCGTCCACGATGAACTACATTCCGGCCATTGAAGGTCCTAACTTCCTGAACCTCCATACTTCCCAGTATGTCAATCCGGACCGTGTCATCGCTTCCATTTCCTACTCCGACAAGGGTAACAACCACTACAGCCTCTTCTACGAAGGAACTGTCTACGGCGGTTACAGCTATATCTACAGCAACGACCTCAACGGCGACGGCAAGGCTTACGATGCGATGTACATCCCGAAGGATGACACCGAGATCAAGTTCGCCAGCACCAAGGACCACGACGCCTACTGGGCTTTCGCCGAGCAGGATCCGTTCCTGAGCACCCACAAGGGCCAGTATGCCGAGGCCTACGCCGCTACCGCTCCGATGCGCCACGTCTTCGATTTCCGCTACACCCATGACTTCAAGCTCAAGGTCGGCAACTCGATGAATGTCCTCCAGCTCAGCCTCGACGTCCAGAACGTCGGCAACCTCTTCAACTCCAGCTGGGGCGTCTCCAAGCGTCTCTACACCAACACGTCCTACGCCCAGCCGCTCCGCCTCGACCATGTCGACGAGACCGGTACCCCGGTGTTCGCTACGAACGTCTCCGCCGCTACCAAGACCTGGCAGCCGTCCCTTTCCTACGGCAACTGCTGGTACATGCAGATCGGCGTCAAGTACATGTTCAACTAATTCGCACGCGTAGCATATGAAACTGAAATATTTGATCCTTTCGATCCTGGCCGGCGCCGCCCTCATGGGCTGCGAGAAGGAGTTTGAAATCTCCTCCCTGGCCGACTTCAAGGCCGAACCGTCCTACCTGGGCATCGCCGTCAACGGCGGTACCGTTTCCTCCAAGGTCGAGGCGGATGCTTCCTGGTCCTTCGAGTCCGTTCCGGATTGGCTGACCGTCAATCCGACCAGCGGTGGCGCCGGTTCGGCGACCATCCAGTTCTCCGCCGGTCCCAACGAGAGCCCTTCTGCCCGCAAGGCTGAACTCAAGGTCAAGGTCGGCAATGACTATCAGATTTTCACCATTGTCCAGACCGGTGCCGGCGAGGCTCCGATCTCCACGATCGCCGAGGTCAGTGCCGGCGACGATGGCAAGGTCTATCGTATCCGCGGTACCGTCACCAGCGTCGCCAACACCAGCTATGGCAACTTCTATGTCGCTGACGATACGGGCGAGATCTATATCTACGGCGTCAAGAACAACAGCGGCCAGTATCCGAAGGATGCGGAAGGCGGCTGGGGCTCTTTCGGCATCGAGGTCGGTGACGTCGTGACCGTCGAAGGTCCGCGTACCCTGTACAACAGCACCCTCGAACTGGTCGACGCCGCCGTCATCAAGGTGGAGAAGTCCCTGATCAAGACCAACGTCTCCGAGGTCGCTCTCCCGAAGGAAGCCGGCGAATTCACCATCAAGGTCGAATCCTCCCTCAACCCGCTCGCCATCTATCCGGATGTCGACTGGATCGTCCTCAAGGAGATCTCCGGTGCCAACGTCATCTTCAGCTACACCGAAAACGACGCGATCATCAAGCGTACCGGCAACATCATCATCAAGGGTGAAGGCGCCCTGAAGAGCATTCCTGTGACCCAGGATCCGCGCGAGATCGATCCGGCCCGTGATATCCTGACCAAGACCATCGCCGATGTCCTCGCATCTCCGGAAGATGCCATGTTGTACCGCATCAAGGGTGTCATCACCAGCATCGCCAACGGTACCTATGGCAACATCTATATCGCCGACGGTACGGGCGAGGTCTATGTCTACGGCCTGACCGCGACCAAGCAGGAGAAGAACGACAAGAGTTTCAGCAACCTCGGCCTCAAGGTCGGCGATGTCGTGACCCTCATCGGCAACCACACCTCCTACAATGGCACGCCGCAGATCGGTGGCGCGTTCTATGAGAGCCATATTCCGGTCGCCGACGCGACGGTCGCTGATTTCCTCGCCGCCCCTGCGTCTACGGAGCAGTATTTCCGGCTGACCGGCAAGGTTTCCAACATTGTCCTGAACAAGGACGGCACCGTCAGCCCGTACGGCAACTTCGACCTCACTGACGAGACCGGCACGGTCTATGTCTACGGTCTGACCCGCGGCCCGATCTATGCGATCAACGACAACGCCTATGGCAAGTTCGCCAACAACAAGGTCTTCACCGAGATGGGCATCAAGGAAGGTGCGACCATCACGATCGAAGGTTTCCGCGGCGAATACAAGGGTGATCCCCAGGCCATCGAGTCCTTCCTCATCACCATCGTCGATGAACCCACCCCTGATCCGGATCCGGACCAGCCGGTGGCAGGGGAGTATGACTCCAATGTCTCCTATACCCTCGGTACCTCCACCTATGATGACGGTCTTGCCATCGTCAATGGAACGGAGAATGTCAAGACCCTCAAGTTCGGTACCAGCAAGAAGTATGGTGACCTGACCCTGAAGGTTCCGGCCGGCACGACGAAACTGACCTACTATGCCGTGGCATGGAAGGGCAATGCGTCCAAGCTGCAGTTCACCTGGGGCGAGAACACCAAGACCCAGGAAGTCGCCGCCAACGACGGTGCGACCGGCAATGCGCCGTACACCCTCACCGTGGCAGACTCCGACAAGTACACCCTCGATTTCGGCAGCGCCCTTGCCGCTGAGACCGAAATCAAGGTCGAGACCGTCGAGACCGGCTACCGTGCCATTCTCTTCGGTGTCCAGGCTGTGAAATAGTACAAGTTTTTGATCTGTGAAGGGCGGCTTACCGAAAGGGAGCCGCCCTTTTTGCGTCGGTGCATCGTGCACACGTGCCCTCCGGGCAAACTTTTTCAGGACAATACGGGTTCAATTGCGAATCTTTGTTATCTTTGTATTTTAAGGCTTATGCCCATCCCAAAAACACAAACGCGATGAAACTGAAATATATTTTCCTGGCGCTGGCCGCTGCAGTGGTCCTGGCGTCTTGCAAAAAGGAGCCGGAAACGCCGAAACTCAACGTCGACACGCTTTCCCTTTCTTTTGACGTCGAAGGCGGCGCGCAGACGGTCGGCCTTGCCTGCAACTATGACTGGACGGCCACGGCCTCGGAATCCTGGATCACGGTCCCGTCAAGCGGTTCGAAATCAACGATGACGATGAGCGTCACCATCACGGTCGCCCGGAATACCGGAGAGGACCGTACCGGCACCGTCACCTTTGCGATCGAGGGCCGGTCGGCAACCGTCAACATCAGCCAGAAAGGCATCATCCCGGAAGACCAGTTGCCTGACAACGCCTTCCAGGAGTCCTTCTCCTCCAGCCAGGGCAAGTTTACCATCGATGAGAAGAGCAATACCTCCGGGACGGCCATCTGGCAGTTCGACAGCCGCTACGGCATGAAGGCGACGGCCTATGTCAACGGAACGGACCATGCATCCGAGAGCTGGCTGATTTCCCCGGAGATCGACCTGACCTGGCGCAAGACGATCTATCTCAACTTCGACCATGCCGCCCAGTTCTTCAGCGACCTGCAGCACCAGGCCCTCGTCAAGGTCACGGCCGACGACGGTAAGACCTGGAACGACGTGAAGGTCCCGAATTACCCTCCGAATACCGACTGGAACTTCATCAATTCCGGGGACATCGACCTGGCGGCCTATGCCGGCAAGAAGATCAAGATCGCCTTCGTTTACATCAGTACGGCCCAGAAGGCCGGCACCTGGGAGATCAAGAATGTCAAGGTGACGAGGATTGCCGCGAAGGCCCTGGACAACGGCGACACCTACAAGAGCGTACCGAAATGGATGGAACTCCCGGCCGTCACCGGCGACAACGATTTCATCATCCATACCGTCCTCGAAGGCGACAAGTACTACCGCAACTACGCCATGTCCTACAACCGGACGGCCCATGAAGCCGAGTGGGTCGCCTACCCGCTCTGCGACTGGTACAGCCGCAATTCCTCCGGCCGCACCGACGCCTGGGGCTATGATCCCTTCATCCAAGTCTCCCTGCAGCCGAATCTGGCCAAGAGCGGCTATTTCTACACGAACGGCTATGACCGCGGCCACCAGATCCCGTCCGCGGACCGCCTGCGCAGTGCCGCCTTCAACCAGCAGACCTTCTATTATTCCAACATGACCCCGCAGAACTCCAACTTCAACCAGGGCCTCTGGGAGAAGCTTGAGAACAAGGTCCGCGTCTGGAGCCAGAGCAGTTCCGGCACCGACACCCTCTATGTCGTGACCGGCTGCATCCTCCCGGCCAGCGGCGGCAAGACCGTGGCCGACAACGACAACAAGGTCCAGGTCGTCGTGCCGGACGGCTATTTCAAGGCCGTGCTCCGCTACGACATCGACGGATCCACGATGGACGGTTACATGGCGGCCGGCATCTGGCTGGAGAACCGCAATTATACCGAAGCGAACACCGATATGCTTCTCAAGCAGAAGATGGTCTCCATCGAGGAACTGGAAAAGAAGACCGGCCTGAAATTCTTCACCAATCTGGAAGAAAAGGTATCGGCGACGGTCGCCAAACGCATCAAGTCCGAAAAACCGCAGGACAATAAATTCTGGTTCAACTGATCATGAAAAGAGCAATTTACTTCCTGCTCGCAGCCCTGTTGCTGACCGGCTGCGGCGCCCAGAAGCAGGTCATCGGTTTCTACAACCTCGAAAACCTTTTCGATACCCTCCACGACGAGGGTAAGAATGATGCGCAGTATCTTCCGGACGGGCAGAACGAATGGACGCAGGAAAAATATGCGGCGAAACTGACGAACATGGCATCGGTCATCCGGGCCATGCGCGACGCCAACGGGCAGTACCACGCCCTCCTCGGCGTCGCCGAAGTGGAGAATGAACATGTTCTCCGCGACCTGGTCGCCCAGCCGTCCATCGCCGACGCCCGCTACGGCATCGTCCACTATGAAAGCCCGGACTCCCGGGGCATCGACGTCGCCCTCCTTTACCGGCCCGACGTCTTTGAAGTCCTTGAAAGCAAGCCGCTTCCGTTCGATTTCAACAGTGACATCGACTTCGACTATTCCCCCGAAGAGCAGGCGGCCTTCCGTACCCGGGACATCCTGATGGTGCGCGGCAAACTGGCCGGCTGGATGACCGCGGTCTTCGTGGCGCACCTGCCGTCCCGTCTCAACGGAAAGGGCGGCGACCTGCGCAGCCGCGGTGCGGAGATTATCTACAACGAAGCCATGCGCCTCCAGCGCGACTATCCCGGCATCAAGATCGCCGTCATGGGCGACATGAACGACGATCCGACCGACGAGAGCATGCTGACCTGGATGCACAGCGCCGAGACCGTCGGCGAAATGGCTCCGGACAAATTCTTTTCCCCGTTCCTCTCCATGATCAAGAATGGATACGGCACCCTCGAGTATCGCGGTGCCTGGAACATCTTCGACATCATCCTGGTCAACGACGCCTTTGTCCACGGCAAGGGCCCCAAGATCCAGAAGATCGAGAAGGATACCTATTACGGAAAAGTCTTCAAGGCTCCGTTCATGGAGGAACAGGAGGGCGAGTTCAAGGGCACGCCGTTCCGCACCTTCTCCCGCGGCGTCTTCAAGAACGGATACAGCGACCATTACCCAACCTTTATCATCGTTCAATAACCCGTATGAAAAAAGTAACCCTGATTTTTGCATCCTTGCTTATGCTGACTGCATGCAACCAGCGGCAGAATCCCTTCCTGGAGGAATGGAACACGCCGTACGGAACCGCGCCTTTCAGCCAGATCACCGAAGCCGACTACCTCCCTGCCATCCAGGAAGGCATCAAAGCCCGGAAGGCTGAAATCCAGGCCATCATCGACAACCCCGACGCTCCTACTTTCGAGAACACCATCGCTGCCTACGAACTCAGCGGCGGCCTGCTCGCCAAGGTGACCGGCGTCTTTTACAACATCTCCGAATCCGATGTCACCCCGGCCATCCAGTCCATCGTGGACGAGGTGACGCCCATCATGACGGCGGCGGAAGACGATATTTTCATGAATGCAGACCTCTTCGCCCGCGTCAAGGCTGTCTATGACGACATGTCCGGCCTCGATCGCGAGCAGCAGATGGTTACGAAGAAACTCTATCGCAACTTTGTCCGCAACGGCGTCGACCTCGATGCCGCCGGCCAGGCCCGCTTCAAGGAGATCAACGGCCGTCTGGCCGTTCTCAGCCAGAAATTCGGCAACAACCTCCTGGCCGAGAACAACGCCTTCAAGGAGAAGATCGGCGTGACCGTCTCCCAGTATTCCGATTTCATGACCTCCTGCGAGGACCGCGCCAAGCGTGAAGAAGCCTTCAAGGCCTATTCCTCCCGCGGCAACAACGGCAATGAGAATGACAACAACGCCATTGTCCTCGAGATCATGAAACTCCGCACCGAGCAGGCCAACCTGCTGGGCTACAAGACCTCCGCCGAGTATCTCCTGGTCGACAAGATGGCCGGCGATCCGGCGACCGTCGACAATTTTCTCGCCGAGATCATGGCTTCTTCCATGAAGAAAGCCAAGGAAGAGATCGCCGACATGCAGAAGGTCATGGATGAGGACATCAAGGCCGGCCTCCTGCCTGCCGGAACGAAGATCCAGCCGTGGGACTGGTTCTACTATGCCGAAAAGGTCCGCAGCCGCAAATACGACCTCGATGAGGAGCAGACCAAGCCTTACTTCCAGATCGACAGCGTCCGCAAGGGCGTCTTTTATGCCGCCAACAAGGTCTACGGCATCACAGTCGAACCCGTCACCGACGTGGAAGTCTACAACCCGGTCGTCAAGGCGTTCAAGCTGACCGACAGGGACGGCTCCCTGCTGGGCATCTTCTACGGCGACTACTTCACCCGCGACACCAAGCGCGGCGGCGCCTGGATGAACAACTTCCGTGACCAGTACATCGACGCGTCCGGCAAGGATGTCCGTCCGGTCATCGTCAATGTCACCAACTTCCCGCCGCCCACGGAGGATACCCCGTCCATGCTGACCATCGACCAGGTCCAGACCTGCTTCCATGAGTTCGGCCATGCCCTCCACGGTTTCCTGACCCAGTGCCGCTACCGCGACGTCAGCGGAACCTCCGTGACCCGCGACTTCGTCGAGATGTTCTCCCAGTTCAACGAGCACTGGGCTTTCCAGCCGGAAATCCTCTCCGCCTATGCCCACAACTGGAAAACCGGCGAGACCATTCCGGACGAACTTGTCGCCAAGATCGGCAACGCGCTGAAATTCAACCAGGGATTCATGACCGGAGAACTGTGCGCCGCCTCCATCCTCGACATGAAGTGGCATGAACTGACGGCCGAGCAGCTCGCGACCTTCACGGACGCGGCGTCCATCCGCCAGTTCGAGATCGACAAGTGCAAGGAGATGGGTCTCATCGACGAGATCATCCCGCGTTACCGCACGACCTATTTCAACCACATCTTCAACAGCGGCTACAGCGCCGGCTACTACAGCTATCTCTGGTCCGAGGTCCTCGACACCGACGCCTTCGAGTATTTCCAGGCCCACGGCCTCTACAATCCGGAGGTGGCCCGTTCGTTCCGCCAGACTTTCCTGGAGCGCGGCGGCAGCGAGGAGCCGATGACCCTCTTCCGCCAGTTCAAGGGCGGCGACCCGGATCCGGGCGCCCTGCTCCGCAACCGCGGCTTGGAATAGCATCCTTTTCCCGTCAAATGATTCAGCACCTTCAAGGTTGGTGGTTTGCCAACCTTGAAGGTGCTGAAACCGTTCAGGTTATCGCCGCGCGGCTATTTCAGGTAACTGGTCAGGAGTTTCAGGCCGTTCTCCGGCTTGAAACGGATGCCCCGTGAGGTGGCGGGGATGAGGATTGTTTCGCCCCGGCGGATCTCCAGGACATGGCCCTTGGTCGGACCGCCCGGGAAAGCGGGTTCGCTGTCTTCCAGGGTGCCCGCGCCGTCGAGACACATGACCGTCAGGAAGGAATTCGTGTCCGAAAGGTCCCGGCGGACCGGTGCGTCCAGGTCCCAGACTTCGGTGGTGAAGTACGGGCAGGAGACGACCTCGACCGGTTCGTTCTTCCGCGGTTCATACAGCGTCCGGTACTCGGGCCAGACCCGGTAGTCGATGGCGTCCCGCGCCAGTTCCGTATGCAACTCCCGCGGCTTTCCGTCCAGCCCCGGCCGGCCGTAGTCGAAGATGCGGTAGGTGATGTCCGAAGTCTGCTGGATTTCCGCGATGAAGCAGCCGCGGCAGATGGCATGGATCCGGCCGGCGGGCAGGAAGAAGACGTCTCCGGGATGGACTTCATGCCGGGCCAGCACATCGGAAATCGTGCCGTCCGCGACCCTGCGTTCGTATTCTTCGGGCGTGATTTCCCGGCTCAGGCCGGACAGGAGATGGGCGCCGGGTTCGGCGTCGATGACATACCACATCTCCGTCTTTCCCTTGCTGCCGCCGTGGCGGACATAGGCGAGGGTGTCGTCGGGATGGACCTGGATGCTCAGGTCGTCGCGGGCGTCGATGAATTTCAGCAGCAGGGGGAAGCGGTCGCCGGTCCGTTCGTAGACACCGCCTCCGACGAGGGCGCCTTTGTATTCCCGGACCAGTTCCCCGATGGTGCGGCCGGCCCAGGCGCCGTTCGAGACGACGGATTCATTGCCGTCGACGGCGGAGAGCTCCCAGCTTTCTCCAATGTGGTGCTGCTCGGTTTCGATATGCTTGAACGGGGCGATTTTCTCGCCGCCCCAGACGACGGTTTTCAGGATGGGTTGGAATTTCAGCGGATACATGGGTTACAGATTGAGGCCCCAGGTGTGCTTGATTTCGTTCATGACGAAGGAAGACTGGATCGACCCGATGGAGTCGACCGTACCCAGGACGTTGATGATGAATTCATTGTAGTATTTCATGTCGGGCGCATGGATTTTCAGCAGGTAATCGAATTCGCCGGAGATGTTGTAACATTCCGTGACCTGCGGAATGTCCCGGATGACCTGCACGAAATTCATGGCGACGTCGCGGGACATCTGCTTGAGCTTGACGGAGCAGAACACTTCGAAGCCGAGGTTGAGTTTTTCAGCGTCGAGGATCGCGACATATTTCTGGATGTACCCGTCCCGCTCCAGGCGTTTGAGGCGCTCGAAGACGGGGGTTGTCGAAAGGTTGACCCGGGCGGCCAGCTGCTTGGTCGTCAGCCGGGCGTCCTCCTGCAGGAGGCGCAGCAGTTTCAGGTCGGTTTCATCGAGGAGGGACGGGTTCATGGAATATTTTTCTGTTTGTTCCCGTATTGGGGGCTCGTTTTATTCTTTTGATTCTATTAACTGATGCAAAGATAGGAATATTTTCCAATCTTTTTGAAAACATTGAAAGATTTTTCCATTTACCCTACCTTTGCAGAAAATTAAACGAACGAAATGAGCCAGAAACTGCATATCGGTACGCTTTGCGTCCAAGCCGGTTACCAGCCCGCCAAAGGCGAACCCCGTCAGATCCCCATCGTGCAGAGCACGACTTTCCGCTATGAAACCAGCGACCAGATGGGCCGCCTCTTCGACCTCGAAGATGCCGGTTATTTCTATACCCGTCTCCAGAATCCGACCAACGACACCGTCGCCGCCCGCATCGCGGCCCTCGAAGGCGGTGTCGCCGCCATGCTGACCTCTTCCGGCCAGGCTGCCAATTTCTTCGCCTGCGTCAACATCTGCGAAGCCGGCGGCCACATTGTCGCGGCCGGCAACATTTACGGCGGTACGTTCAATCTCCTTGGTACCTCGCTGCGCAAGCTCGGCATCGAGGTCACTTTCATCGACCAGAATGCTTCGGAGGAAGAAATCAGTGCCGCTTTCCGTCCGGAGACGAAACTCCTCTTCGGCGAAACGATCTCCAATCCCGGCGTCGAAGTCCTTGACATCGAGAAATTCGCCCGGATCGCCCATGGCCATGGCGTTCCCCTGATTGTGGACAACACCTTTGCCACGCCGGTCCATTGCCGTCCCTTCGAATGGGGCGCCGACATCGTGACCCACTCCACGACCAAGTATATGGACGGCCACGGCGTCTCCGTAGGCGGAGCCATCGTCGACAGCGGCAATTTCGACTGGGAGGCCCATGCCGACAAATTCCCGGGCCTGACGACCCCGGATCCGTCCTACCATGGCCTGACCTATACCAAGAAGTTCGGCAAACTCGCTTACATCACCAAGGCAACCAGCCAGTTGATGCGGGACTACGGCTCCATCCAGAGCCCCCAGAACGCCTTCTACTTGGGCCTGGGACTCCAGACCCTCCACCTCCGCCTGGCCCGCCATACCGAGAGCGCCCTCCGGGTTGCGCAGTTCCTGCAGGCCCATCCCGCCGTCGCCTGGGTCAAATATCCCGGTCTTCCCGGAGACTCCGAGCATGAGCGTGCCCGGAAATACCTGCCCGACGGCTCCTGCGGCGTCCTCGCCTTTGCCTTGAAGGGCGGACGTTCCGTCGACAACCGCTTCATGGACAGCCTGAAACTCGTCACCATCGAAACCCATGTCGCCGACTGCTATAGCTGCATCCTGCATCCCGCATCGCACACCCACCGCCAGCTGACGGACGAGCAACTGCGTGAAGCCGGCATCGCTCCCGACCTGATGCGCCTCAGCATCGGACTGGAAGATCCGCAGGACATCATCGATGATCTGGACCGCGCCATCCGGGAGGCCCTGTCATGATCCGGCACCGTCTCGAAACCGGACCCTTCGAATTCGAAGCCGGCGGACGTCTCGAGCATTTCGGGATCGTCTACCATACCTCGCCCCGGCGGCATGACAAGGTCATCTGGATCTGCCATGCCCTGACTGCCAACAGCGACGCCGAGGACTGGTGGCCCCAGCTCGTCGGCCCCGGAAAACTGTTCGACACCGACCGGTATTTCGTCGTCTGCGTCAACATCCCCGGATCGCCCTACGGCACCGACGGACCGGCCACGACGGATCCCGCGACCGGCCGGCCGTTTTATTTCGGGTTTCCGGCCGTCACGGTCCGGGACATGGTCCAGGCTTCCATCCTTGTCCGCAAGGCTCTGGACATCGATCAGATCGACCTGATCATCGGCAGCTCCGTCGGCGGATACCAGGCCATGGAATGGGCCATCGCCGAGCCCGATGTCATCCGGCAGGCGGTGCTCATGGCGACCGCGCCCCGTGTCTCCCCGTGGTTCTCCGCCCAGGTGGAGGCCCAGCGGATGGCACTGGAAGCCGATCCGACCTTCCGTGCCTGCGAAAGCCTCTCCGGCGGCGCCGCCGGCCTGCGCTGCGCCCGGGCCCAGGGACTGATCTCCTACCGCAGTTACGAAGGCTATGGCCGCACGCAGGCGGAAGAAGACCCGGACACCCTGTTCGCCGGCCGCGCTGCTTCCTATGAACGCTACCAGGGAGAGAAACTGGTGCGCCGCCAATTCGACGCCTACTCCTACTGGTATCTCTGCAACGCCATCGACAGTCACAACGTCGGCCGCGGCCGCGGCGGCGTCGCGGCCGCCCTGGCACGTATCACCGCTGAAACCACCGTCATCGGCATCGCTTCCGACGGCCTTTTCCCGCCGCAGGAAGTCAAGGCCATGGCCTTCCACATCACCGGCGCCGATTACCGGGAGATCACGTCCGACTTCGGTCACGACGGATTCCTCCTCGAAAACGGACAATTGACCCACATCCTTCAACCCATCCTGGACCGCATATGCAAGTCATGAAATTCGGCGGCAGTTCCGTCGCCACCGCTTCCGCCATCAGCCAAGTAACCGCCATCGTCTCCAAGGCGCTGGAATCCGACCGGACCATCCTCGTCAGTTCGGCCATCAGCCGTTGCACTGATACCCTGATTGAAACCGGCCGCCGGGCGGCCCGGCGGGATGAAACCTACGCAGACCTGCTGCAGGAACTGCAGGAGCGGCACCATACGATCATCCGGGAATTGCTTCCGAAGGTGTTCCAGGAGAAACTGACCCGTATCGTCGACGGCCTGTTCGAAGACCTGCGGGCCAAGGTACAGGGCGTCTACCTGCTCGGAGAACTCAGTCCCACCAGCCTGGAAGCGATCCAGAGTTACGGCGAACTGTTCTCCACGAAGATCCTCGAAGGGAAGTTCTCTTCCCTCGGAATCAGTTGCAAATGGCTGGATGCCAGGGAGATCGTCCAGGTCTGCGACGGCCGGGTCGACCTGGAGGCCACCTACCGGAACGTGCGGGAGGCTGTCGACGCCCATACCCAGTTGTTCATCGTCCCGGGGTTCATCGCCTCCGATGAGCAGGGGCGCGTCTGCACCCTCGGCCGCGGCGGTTCGGACTATACGGCGTCTCTGCTGGCGGTCGGCATCAAGGCCCGCCTGGTCGAGATCTGGACCGATGTTCCCGGCATCATGACCGCGAACCCCAAGGTCGTCCCGACCGCCCGGACCATCCGGAACATCTCCTACCGCGCCGCCCAGGAACTGTCGCATTTCGGGGCGAAGGTCATTTATCCTCCGACCATCCAGCCGGTGGTGGAAGAAGGCATTCCGATCTATGTCAAGGATACGTTCGAGCCGGATGGCGGCTGCACCCTGGTCGAGAAATATCCGCCGCAGGGTTCCGACGACGTGATCGGCATCTCCAACTCCGACAACATCGCCCTCATTTCGCTTGAAGGCAGCGGCATGGTCGGTATCCCCGGCTTCTCCTCCCGTCTGTTCGACGCGCTGAGCCGCGCCGGCATCAACATCATCCTGATCACCCAGGCGTCTTCGGTCCATACCATGTGCATCGCCATCTCGGCCTCCGATGCTCCGCGAGCGAAACAGGCGGCCGATGCCTGCTTCGCCTGGGAGATCTCCCAGGGCCGGCTCCGTCCGCTCAAGGTGGAGACCGGATTCTCCATCATCTGCCTGATCGGAGACGATGTCCTCGGTCACAGCGGAGCCACCGGCCGCATGCTCGCCGCCCTCGGGCGCCGCAGCATCCCCGTCCGCGCCACCGCCCAGGGATCCTCGGAACGGAACATTTCCGTCATCGTGCCGTCCGACCGTGTCGAGGAGGCGATCCGGGCCGTCCACCGGGAATTCTTCGACAAGGCCGCGCTGCAGAACATCAATCTCTTCATGGCGGGGTTCGGCACCGTGGGCAAGGCGCTGGTCCAGATCATCGCCAAGAATGCCCCGGCCATCGCCGCCAGAACCGGCAAGAACGTGCGGATCTGCGGACTGGCGAACACCCGCCGGTATGTCATCGCGACGGAAGGAATTGACCCCTCCCGAGCCGCCGAATTGCTGGCCGACGGCACCAGCGCCGCTGAGAATGCCTATTTCGATGCCCTGCTGGACCTGGAACTCGAGGGGTCCGTCTTCGTCGACTGTACGGCCAATCCCGACCTGGGTTTCCGGTATCCCGAGCTGTTCCGGGCCGGCTACCAGGTCGTGACCTGCAACAAGATTCCTTTCTCCAGTTCGTATGAGCAGTACAATGCCCTGAAGAAACAGGCCCTGAAGGCGGGCGTCAATCTCCGGTATGAAACGACCGCCGGCGCCGCCCTGCCGATCCTCGAGACCCTGGACAAGGTGCTCAACTGCGGCGACCGGATCCGCAAGATCGAAGCCGCCATCTCCGGCACGCTGGGCTATATCTTCGACCGGTACGACGGCAGCGTTCCCTTTGAGGAAATCGTGGAAGAGGCACACCGGAAAGGGTATACGGAACCGGATCCGGCAATCGACCTGAGCGGCCGCGACGTGCTCCGTAAACTGCTGATCCTGTCCCGGCAGACCGGCATTCCGCTGGAAGAGGCGGATGTGGACATGGAGCCGGTGCCGGATTCCCGGGAGATCGCCCGGCGGCAGGCGGAGGCCTCCGCCCAAGGGCTGAAGCTCCGGTACATCGCCTCCCTGACCATCGAAGAGGATGATTCTTTCCATGCCGCCTGCCGGCTGGAATGCGTCAGCCCGGACAGCCCGCTGTACTGGCTGCGCGGAACGGACAATGCGGCGGTCATCACAACCGAAGACTATCCCTCGCCTCTGCTGATCCAGGGCGCCGGCGCCGGCGCCCGCCAGACCGCCGGCGGCGTCCTCGGCGACATCCTCGCCTGCTTCTGACGCATCCCGCCGGCGGCGTCCTCGGCGACATCCTCGCCTGGTTTTGACGCACCCACTGCTCGCTCCTCGCTCTGCCGGCTAGCAGGGATGCCTTCTCCCGTCGGCCTCCCGGTCTCTGCGCTGCCACTCCCGGCGTCAAATCTGCCTCCGGCGACAGTCCGCCGGAGCGGTACGCCCCTTCGGGGCTATCCCTCCCACTTCGCTGCGCTCGTGGGCCCCTCCCGCTCACGGAGCCGCGGGCGGCCACGCCGTCCGGCGGGCTGCCGCCCTTCGGCCGACCCCTGGATCCCTCTCCGCATCTGGCACCCGGGCACCGAATCGCCATTCTGTGCGCTAAACGTGCCCAGTCTCCTTTCAAGTGTGAGTTCCGCTCCAAACGGAAAGACAGTACGCGCACCCGAAAAGTTAATCCTTGGGAGTACCGCCATGGCAGTAAACTATTATCCAAAAGCCCGTGGTGTCGATCTCTTTGACAGTGAACTAATTACGTAAACTCGTATCCCCCATTAGGGTAGAGACGACATATCTCAATGTGTTGATAATAATCCACATAAGCGCCACGCGATTCTGCGCCCCCTGCCGGGAACCGGCACCGCCCGGCGGTCGAGGAGACCCCCTGCGGGTCGAGGTCGCCGCAGCCCGCCGGAGCGGAGCCGCCGCTCCTCGTTCCTGAGCGGCGGCGGTGCCGCCCAAAACAACCGCCGGGCCCCGTATCCTCCGGCGGCGTCCGCTTAACACCCACTAACGAATTGCACTTGCAAAAACGGCCGAAAGTGCAAGTGCAACTCGCTCTCGTGCGGCTAATACCTGGAGAGTTTCTCTTGCGAGTGTTTCGGGCCTATTGAGAGCCTTTGTATAGAACGCTTTAACTGCTTCCGACGTTTGAAATACTCAAACGCTGAAAGCAGTTAAAACATAAGGAATATGCCCAGCAGGCTTGCACGGCCACTTCGCTTGGGCGAAAAACCGGAGGCACGGCCACTTCGCTTGGGCGTAAAGTCGGATGTACCGCTACTTCAGTTCGAACGCCACCTGGGTGCGGATGTCGTCGGAGGCGGCGCCCACGAGGGCTTCGAAGCGGCCGGATTCGGCTTTCCAGCCCGGGAGGGCGGGATCATAGAACGAGAGCGCATCTGCGCCGATCGTGAAGGCCACCTCTGCACTTTCGCCCGGAGCCAGATAGACTTTCTGGAAGCCTTTCAGCTCTTTTTTCGGGCGCGGGAGGCTGGATTCGGCATCCGCGATGTACAACTGGACGACTTCCGCACCGGCGCGGTCGCCGGCGTTCCGGACCGTGACCCGCAGGGTGACGGAACCGTTTTCATTCATGGAGGTCTTGTCCAGTTTCGCTTCGCCATATTCGAACTGCGTATAGCTCAGGCCATGGCCGAACGCGAAGAGCGGTTCGATCTCCTTCTCGTCAAACCAGCGGTAGCCGACATAGATGCCTTCCTGATAGAAATTCTTGCCCCGGGTCGGGAAAGTCATACCTTCCTGGTGGGCGGGGGAGTCGGAGAGTTTCTTGGGGAAGGTGAAAGGCAGTTTGCCGCTCGGGTTGACATCGCCGAAGAGCACGTCTGCAAAAGCGTTGCCGGCTTCAGAGCCCAGATACCAGGCCTGAAGAATGGCCGGGACCTGGTCAACCCACGGCATGGCCACCGCATTGCCGCTGATCAGCGAAACGACCAGGTTCGGCGTAGCGGCTGCCAGGGCGGAGATGACCGCGTCCTGACCGTACGGCAGGTCCATGGCCAGGCGGTCGGTGCCTTCGCAGTCCTGGTTATTGCTCTTGTTCAGGCCACCGATGAACACGACCAGGTCGGATTCCTTGGCCAGGCTCACGGCCTCGTCGATCAGTTCCTGCGCGGAACGGCTCTCGGATAGGTCCTGCCCGGAAGTGACGCCGTTGTAACTGCCGGAAACATCGCCGACGTAGCCGCGGGCGTAACGGACCTCAACGTCTTTCCCAGCCCGGGCACGGATGCCGTCGAGTGGGGAGATTTCATGCTGGACCTTCAGGGAGGACGAGCCGCCGCCGACGGTCATCATCTTGACGGCGTTCTCGCCGACGACGAGGATCTTCCTGGCGCTGGCAGCGACCGGAAGGACGGCGCCGTCATTCTTGAGCAAGACGATGCCTTCCCCGCCGATCTGGCGCGCAGCGGCATAATGGGCCTCGGAGTTGATGGCGCCGAACGGCTTGTCCGGGTTCATGGCGGTGCGGAAGATCAGCCGCAGGACGCGGCGGCACTTCTCGTCAAGTTCCTTTGTCGTATAGGTTCCGTTCAGGATGCCGTCCCGGTAGGGCTTGGCCAGGAAATAAGCGTCGTAGCCATTCGTGGCGCCCATGGTCAGGCCGTCCGTCCAGGTGCCGAATTCCAGGTCGAGGCCGTTCTTGACGGCCGCGTCGGTCTCATGTACGCCGCCCCAGTCGGAGATGACGGCGCCGTCGAAACCCCATTCCCCCTTGAGGATGTCCATGATCAGCCGCTTGTTGTAGCAGACATGCTGTCCGCGGTAGAGGTTGTAGCTGCCCATGATGGACCAGGCGCCGCCTTCCTGTACCGCCGCCTTGAAGGCCGGCAGGTAAATCTCGTACAGGGCGCGGTCGTCCAGGTCGACATCGGTGGTATGGCGGTAGGTCTCCTCGTTGTTGAGGGCATAGTGCTTGACGCAGACCGCAACGCCGTTCTTCTGGACTTCCTGCACGTACGGGACGACCATCTGGCCGGACAGGTACGGGTCTTCGCCCATGTACTCGAAATTACGGCCGTTCAGCGGGGTCCGGTAGATGTTGACGCCCGGGCCGAGGAGCACGTCCTTTTCGCGGTAGCGCGCTTCTTCGCCGATGGATTTGCCGTAGAGGGCGGACATGTCGCGGTTCCAGGTCGCGGCCAGGGCCGTCAGGGCCGGGAAAGCGACGATGGAGTCATTCGTCCAGCCGGCCTGTTCCCATTCGTCCCAGAGCACTTCGGTACGGATGCCGTGGGGGCCGTCCGTGGTCCAGAGCTCCGGAATGCCGAGGCGCGGAACGCCGGCGGAGGAGAACTTGGACTGGGCGTGAATGATCTTGATCTTCTCATCCAGGGTCATGCGCGACAAGGCGTCGTCGATCCGCGCTTCGATGTCGGCGTTCGGGTCGAGATAGACGGGGCCGTCGTATTTGGGCGTACCCGTCGTGCAGGCCACGCAGAGAGCTGCCGCAACGGCAAGTCGGAATCCTTTCATACTGCGTCTCAGATAAGCGGTTCGGCGGTCATGGCGGCAGGCTGCGGAATGCCCATCAGCTTGAGGATGGTCGGGGCGACGTTGCACAGGGCACCGTCCTTGACGGTCTTCACGGCCTCGCCGGCGTTGATGACGACGAACTGCACGGTGTTGAGGGAATGGGCCGTATTCGGGCTGCCGTCGGCATTGACCTCGAAGTCGGCGTTGCCGTGGTCGGCGGTCAGCAGGACGACATAATCATGGGCGATCGCCTCTTCGACGACGCGGCCGACGAGTTTGTCGATGCAGGCGACGGTCTGGGTCACGGCGGTATAGACGCCGGTATGGCCGACCATGTCGCCGTTGGCGAAGTTGAGGATGATCATGTCCTGTTTCTCGCTGCGGATCTGGTCGATGAGTTTCTCGGCGACTTCCGGGGCGCTCATCTGCGGCAGGAGGTCATAGGTCGGGACCTTCGGGCTGTTCACCAGGATGCGGTCTTCGTTCTCGAACACGGTCTCGCGGCCGCCGTTGAAGAAGAAGGTGACATGGGCATATTTCTCGGTTTCGGCGATGCGGAGCTGGTGCTTGCCGGCCTTGGAGACGGTTTCGCCGAGGGTATCCTGCACGAGTTCCTTGTCGAAGAGGATGTGGACGCCCTGGAAGGAAGCGTCATACGGAGTCAGGCAGCAATAGTACAACGGAAGGGTGTGCATTCCTTCTTCCGGCATGTCCTTCTGGGTCAGCACGCTGGTGAGTTCGCGGGCGCGGTCGTTGCGGAAGTTGTAGAAGATGATGGCATCGCCTTCCTCGACCTTGGCGAGCGGGGCGCCGGCGGCGTCGGTGATGACGATCGGCTTGATGAACTCATCGGTTACATCGGCATCATAAGAGGCCTGGATGCCTTCGGTGGCGGAAGTGAAAGCGGCGCCCTTGCCCTCGACGAGGAGGTCATAGGCTTCCTTGACACGGTTCCAGCGCTTGTCACGGTCCATGGCATAGAAACGGCCGCAGACGGAAGCGACCTTGCCGGTGGTCTCAGCCATCTTCTGCTCCAGTTCCTCGACGAAGCCCTTGCCGCTGCGCGGATCGGTGTCACGGCCGTCCATGAAAGCGTGGACGAAGACGTTCTCGATGCCTTCTTCCTTCGCGACGCGGAGGAATTCATAGACATGGTCCAGGGAACTGTGGACACCGCCATGGGAGGTAAGGCCCATCAGGTGGAGTTTCTTGCCGGTCGCCTTGACGTAATCGTATGCGGCACGGATCTCCTTGTTCTCGAGCAGTTTGTGCTCACGGCAGGCGATGTTGATCTTGACGAGATCCTGGTAGACGACGCGGCCGGCGCCGAGGTTCATGTGACCGACCTCGGAGTTGCCCATCTGGCCGTCCGGAAGGCCGACATATTCGCCGCAAGCCTGCAGGTGGCCGTAAGGATACTTGGCGCGGAGCGCATCGATGTTCGGGGTGCCCTGGGTCCAGATGGCATTGGAATAGTCGTGGCGGCCTTCGCCCCAACCATCCAGGATCATGAGAAGTACTTTTCTGTTCATGGTGTTATGTGTGCTTTTTGATTATTTGCGTTTTTTGCGGGTGTTGTTCTTGGACGCCTTGATGGCCTCCTTGACTTTCGTCTTGCGGGCAGCCTTGTTGCCGGATCCCGCCGCGGCCTTGCCTTTCTTCCGGAATCCGCCGGAGAGGTAGGGATCGTAAGAAATGTCCCGGTCGGAATAGCCGGTGCCCTCGTCTTCGGGAACGGCCGCACCGAATCCTTCCTCGACCAGTTCATAGTCCAGCAGGCGCTGCTCCAGGCTGGTCATCTTGACGCGGATGCGGACCGGGTCGCCGAGGCGGAAGATACGGCCGGACCGGCGGCCGCGCAGGCAATAGGCTTTCTCGTCGAATTCGAAGAAGTCGGACTTGATCTCCCGGAGAGAAACCATGCCTTCGATCTTGGTGGGTTCGATCTCCACGTACATGCCCCAGTCGGTCACGCCGGAGATGTGGCCGTCGAACTCCATGCCGACCTTGTCCTGCATGAACTCGACGAGTTTGTACTTGATGCTGTCACGCTCGGCGTTTGCAGCGATGATTTCCCGTTCGGAGGCGTGGACGCACTGCTCCTGGTAGTAGTCCTTGTTCTGGGACGGGGCGTTGTCCAGGTACATGGCGAGGAGCCGGTGGACCATCGTGTCCGGATACCGGCGGATCGGAGAGGTGAAGTGGGTGTAGAACTTGAAGGCGAGGCCGTAGTGGCCGATGTTGTCAGTGCTGTAGGCCGCTTTGGCCATGGCCCGCAGGGCAATCATTTCCAGGGCCATGAACTCCGGCTTGTCCTTCGCGTCGGCGAGGAGGCCGTTGAGTTTCCCGGCGATCTTGTCGCCCTCGCCGAACTGGACCTTGTAACCGAAGTTGCCGGCGAATTCGGACAGTCCGCCGAGTTTCTCCATGTTCGGAAGGTCATGGACACGGTAGACGAAGGTCTTGGCGGTTTTCCGCTCCTTTCCGTCCATCTTTCCGTCGGTTGCGATGAACTCCGCGACGCTGCGGTTGGCCAGCAGCATGAACTCCTCGATCAGCCAGTTGGCTTCCTTGGAGATGTGCTGGTAGACGGCGACCGGTTTGCCGTCCGGATCGCATTCAACCTTCATTTCCGGGCGTTCGAAACTGATCGCGCCGGCTGCGAAACGGCGCTTGCGGAGCTGGGCGGCAATCTTCCAGAGATCGAGGATGGCGTCGCCGATCTCCTTGGAGGCGCCGCCATCGCCCTTGCCCTCGATAATCTCCTGGGCCTCTTCATAATTGAAGCGGTGGTCGGAGTCGATGACGGTCCGGCCGAACCAGCGGTCGGTGATCCGGCCCTGCGGGGTAACGGTAAAGACCGCCGAGAAAGTCAGTTTGTCTTCGTGCGGGCGGAGGGAACAGAGCTTGTTGCATAGTTTCTCCGGGAGCATCGGGACGGTGCGGTCCACCAGGTAGACGGAGGTGCCGCGCGCCTGGGCCTCCTTGTCGACTTCGGTGCCGGGTTTGACATAGTAGGAGACGTCGGCGATGTGGACGCCGATCTCCAGGTTGCCGTCCGGCAGTTTCTTGTAGGACAGGGCGTCGTCAAAGTCTTTCGCATCGGCCGGGTCGATGGTAAAGGTCAGGGTGTCGCGGAAGTCGCGGCGGCCCTTGAGGTCTTTCGGGGTGATCTGGTCGGAAATCGCGTCGGCGGCTTTCTCGACGGCCGGTTCGAACCGGTAGGGGAGGCCGTATTCCGCGAGGATCGCGTGCATTTCCGTATTGTTGTCGCCGAGTTCGCCGAGCACGTCGACGATGGTCCCGTGCGGATAGCGTTCGCCGCGGACCCAACTGTCGACGACGACGGCGACCTTCATGCCGACATGGGCGCGGAGTTCCCGGGCCTCTCCGTCGACGGTTTCATAGACGCCCGTGACGGCGTATTCATTGTCTCCCAACTGGCGGAGGGCGCCTTTGAGTTCCCGGCGTTCTTCCGTATGGGGACTGGTTTTCTTGCGGACGACCGGGTTGCCTTTCGGGTCGACGATGTCGACGACGATGTCATAGGGCATGAATTTGCTTTGCATGATGACCCATGCCTGGGCACCGATGATGTGGAGGACGCCGACAAAGGGGCGTTTCGTGCGCTCGAGGATGTCGAGCACGGCGCCGTCGGCGTGGCGGTTGCCGACCTTCGGTTTGAGGAGGGCGATGCGGACCCGGTCGCCGTTGAGGGCGCCGCGGGCTTTGGCGCTGGAGATGAACACGTCATCTTCCAGTTCTTCCACTTTGACGAAAAGATTGCCGTCGCGCGTCATCTGCGCGACGCCTTCATATTCGGGATGATGTTCTTTCTTTTGGTTCTTGCGGGCGGCCTGGAGAAAAGGACGGCCTCCCTTCTGGTTTACTTCGTTTGCTCCGTTGCTGCTGTTGCGTCTTTTGTTGCTGCGACTCATAAGATATGGAATTGATGGGGACCGCGAGGTCCTGATAATAAATATGCAAAGATACGCACTTTGCGGCAAACCGCAAAATCGCTGTATGTCCTGCTCTGCGCAGGACATACACGAAAGACGCGAGGTAAGTGACAAAACAGGGCTAATAGAGAAGGGTAGCACTAAATAATCTGTCATTCGCTATCAAGACAACAAGTAATCTCGCGCAGCCCCGGGCATTCTGCCGGCCCGTCGTGGCTCGCTCGAATTTCGTCGCTCAAAAATGACCGTTCATGACGAAAAATCCGCAAAACAGATTTATTCCTTGCGTTTGCGTTGAAAAAATGTAATATTTGCTGTGACCTAAAACGTTTTGTATATAGCCAATGCTCTATATTTACCAAATAACTCCTTATGAAAAGTATCTGTACAAAACTCTTGGCCGTCATGCTCTTATTCATGTCGGCCATTGTGGTGTCCGCCCAACGGGGATATCAGGTGAGAGGTACTGTCGTTGACGCGCAGGGTCCGGTCGTCGGAGCCACCGTCGTCGAACAGGGGACCAGCAACGGTGTATCAACCGGACTGGACGGCGACTTTGTTCTCGGCGTATCCGGACCGGATGCGACCGTAGAAATCAGCTGCATCGGTTATGCGACAGTCTCTTTCAAAGCATCCCAGGTGCCGGGACGGATCCAGTTGTCCGAAGACAACGAATACCTCGACGAGGTGGTGGTCATCGGTTATGGCGAAGTCAAGAAAGCCGATGCCACGGGAGCCGTTGTCGCCATGAAACCGGATGAACTGAACCGCGTGAAAGCCAACACGACGGAGGACCTCCTCCTCGGCAAGATCGCGGGTCTTCAGATTACCCAGGGCTCCGGCTCCGCCGGCTCTACCGGAACGATCCGTATCCGTCAGGGTGCTTCCCTGAATGCCTCGAACGAGCCGCTCATCATCGTGGACGGCATGGTCGGCGAGAGCATCCATTCCGTCAATTCCGATGACATCGAATCCATCAACGTCCTGAAGGACGCCTCCTCCGCAGCCATTTACGGCGCCCGGGGTGCAAACGGTGTCATCATCATCACGACCAAGAAGGGCCCGCAGACCAAGGGCGGGCAGGTTGTCGCGCCGAAGGTAAGCTACCGCGGCGACTACTCCGTCAACTATGCCTACCAGAAACTGGATGTCTACGATGCTGACGAATTCCGTGCGGAATATACCCGCCGCGGCTGGGACCCCGCCCTGCTCGGGAACGCCGATTCCGACTGGCAGAAAGCCATCAGCCAGACGGCCTTCAACCACCGCCATACCGTCTCCCTGCGCGGCGCCCTGCCGCACCTGCCATACCGTGTTTCCGTGGGCTTTCAGGATACCAAGGGCGTGGTCAAGGGCAATGAGCAGCAGGTGCTGACGGCCTCGGTCAACCTCAATCCGAAATTCTTCGACGACCACCTGGCCTTTGACATCGGCCTGCGCGAGAACTGGAAGAATTCCCCAGCCAGCGGCGGCTCCATCTCTTCCGCCGCCCTGACCGATCCGACCCGTCCGATCTATACGGACTACGGCCCGGCAACGGTCAACGGCGTGACCTATGACCAGAAAGCATTCGGCTTCAACATGTTCGGTGCCGACGCTCAGGGCAACAACCCGATCTCGACCGCCAATCAGGTCGCCAGCGCCTTGTATCCGGGTCTCGGCCACAGCGAGAACAACCGGCTCTCCGCCAACGTCTCCGCCATCTACAAGGTCCATGGCCTGGAAGACCTGACCGCCACGGTCTCCTTCAACGGTCATAAGTATAATTCCTACACCAGGAACATCGGGCAGGACAACGCCCCGGGCACCTGGTCCTCCTCCATGGTCGCGCTCGGCAAGGGCGGACAGGGTACCAATTCCACGAGTACCTCCGACAGTTTCCACTACAACATCGACTACTTCCTGAACTACAAGCATCTGTTCGCCGGCAAGCATTCCGTCGACGCCACCCTCGGCCACTCTTATGAACGCGACTACGCCGAGTCCTGGAGCTCCGCTTCCTTCTACAATGACGGCGATCCGGTCGAAAACAGCCTCGAGTCCTCCAGCCAGTCCGAACTCCGCCTGGCCTCCTGGTTCGGTCGCTTGAACTATATCTTCAACGACAAGTATCTGTTTACTTTCACGATGCGTGCCGATGCTTCCTCCCGTTTCGCGCCGGAGACCCGCTGGGGCTACTTCCCGTCCGCGGCCGTCGCCTGGAAACTCGACAAGGAGCCATTGATCCAGAACCTCGGTTTCGTGAACGAACTCAAACTGCGCGCCAGTTACGGCAAGACCGGCCAGCAGGATATCGGTACCCGCTATGCCTACCAGGCCAGTTACTATGTCTCCGATGACAACCACTCCTATCTGGACAACGGTACCTGGTACAACGCTTACCGTCCGACCGCTTTCGACCGTACCATCCAGTGGGAGGTCACCACGACCAAGAACATCGGCCTCGATTTCGGCCTGTGGAAGAACCGCGTCAGCGGCAGCGCCGAGTACTACTGGCGCTGGACCGACAACCTGCTGATGAACTCGGTCAAGATTCCGGCCGGTTCCAACTTCTCGAACGCCCTCGACCAGAACATCGGCGAGATGTCCAGCCGCGGTTTCGAACTGGCTCTGAGCTTCGTCCCCGTCAGCACCCGCGACCTGTACTGGACCATCAATACCAACTTTGCCTGGAACGATGCCCGCATCGAGTCCCTGACGGCCTACGATGACCCCGATGCCTATATCACCATCGGCAACTCCAGCCGTTACATGCGCGTCAACAAGGTCGGCCACAAACCGCAGACCTTCTACCTGGCCAAGCAGGTTTATGAAAACGGAAAAGCCGTCGAGAAATGGTACAACCCGTCCTATGACCCGAAAGATCCGAATTCCCAGGAATACCTGACCGATACCACCTCCGACAGCGCCCGCTGGATGGAAGGGAAGGACCGCAGCGGCCTCGTTCCGTTCTACGGCGGCCTCACCTCCTCGCTCAAGTACAAGAACTGGGACTTCGGCATCAATTCCCATTATGGCTTCGGCCAGTATGTATTCTGGGAGACCATGTACGGCGGCTGCGATTATTCCTTCTACAGCCAGTACAACAACTATCCGACCAACACCTTCAAGGGCGTGATCCCGGACTGGTCCATCGAACACTATGAGTCCGATTACTGGCTCTACAAGGGCGACTACTTCAAACTGGACAGCATCGTGGCCGGCTACACCTTCAACAAGACCCGCTGGTTCCGCACCTGCCGCATCGCCCTCGGTCTGCAGAACGTCTTCACGATCACCAACTATCCGGGTCTCGATCCGGAAGTCTACGGCGGTATGGATTCCACCAGCACGCCGCGTCCGCGCATCGCCATGCTTTCCCTGAATATCGATTTTTAACCAGAAGACCGTCATGAAAAAGATATTTTACGCCATTTGCGCCGCTGTCCTTCTCGCTGCCGTTTCCTGCGAGAACCTGGACCTCTTCCCCGAGAGCGAGGCTGCGCTTTCCGAGAACGAAGTGTTCTCGACCTATGAGGGTTACCACGGTTTCTTCCTCAAATGCTACCTGGCCATGGTCTGCGAGTCCCAGGGCAGCGGCCACGGCGGCGACGACTTGTCCGGCTGGGATGCCGGTCGTTCCACTTTCCTCCGTGCACTTTACTGGTCGCAGGAAGCCCCGTCCGACGAGATGTACAACCGTTCCGGTTCCGGTTACGGCCTTCGCAACGCCACCGCGATGAACTGGGAGCCCGGCACGCAGTTCCCGATGTGGCTGTACTACCGCTGCTACCTGATCATCTCCTATGCCAACGACCTGCTCCGCCGTACGACCGAGAGCCAGCTCAAGGACAACGGCGTGTGGGATGACTGCAAGAACGAAGTGGGCTACTGGCGGGCCGAGGCCCGGTTCATCCGCGCCTATATGTACTACATCCTGATGGACAGTTTCGGCGACGTCGGCTTCGTGGATGAGACCGTCCCGAACGGCTCCTATCCGGTCCAGTGGACCCGCAAGCAACTCTATGACTGGCTGACCGCCGAACTGGAAGAAATCCAGAACGACCTGATGCCCGCCAGCCAGCGCATCTGGGGCCGCGCCAATGCGGCTTCCGCCCAGTTCCTGCTCGCCCGTATCTACCTGGGCTGCCATGTCTATGCCGGTACGACCACCGACTACGGCAAGGCCCTCGAGTATTGCAAGAAGATCATCGGCAGCGGCGCCTTCTCCCTGGCTCCGAACTACATCGAGAACTTCCTGGCCGACAATAACACCTCCAATGAGATCATCTGGGGCCTTGCCTCCGATACCGACCATGTCAACGGTTCCGGCAGCACCAATTACCTGATCAAGGCCAACCTGCACTCCGCGATGATCGCTTCCGGCACCGGTCTGGACTTCGGCATCACCGAGCAGTGGGGCGGCAACCATTGCATGCGCCAGGTCTTCGTCGAGAAATTCGCCGAAGAGGACCGGGACTTCCACTATGCCGATCCTTGGGGTGACCGGAAGAAGGACCATCGTGCCCTCCTGTTCATGGGTCCCGAGACCGAAGGCAAACTCGACGGCAAGAATGCCGCCCTCGTCAAGGAACTCTATGCGGACGAGGATCCGAACAGCACCACCGTCAAGGGATCCGCCCCGAACGGCGCCCTCTACACCAAGTGGCGCAACGTCATGAAGGACCGCGTGGTCCGCGAGCCGTCCAAATACTCCAACGTCGGGTTCCCGGTCATGCGCCTGGCTGACGTCTACCTGATGGCGGCGGAGGCGATCATGCGTGCCAATGGCGGTACCCCGAACACCGAGGCCCTCGGCTATGTCAACGAAGTACGCCAGCGTGCCTATTGCTCCGGCAAGTACCTGCAGGCTGACAAGCACAATGCCGACGGTGACATCACCCTGTCGGAACTGACGTACCGCTGGCTGCTGGACGAGCGTTCCCGCGAACTGTGGAGCGAGAACTGGCGCCGGTCCGACCTGATCCGGTTTGACTGCTACACAAACAACTACTCCTGGGATTTCAAGGGCTACATGCCGAACGCCAAGGGCATCAGCTACTACGGCATTGCCGATGTGGACGACAAGTACAACCTCTTCCCGATTCCGCAGGACGACATCCGGTACAACCCGAATCTCAAGCAGAATCCGAACTACGAATAGACAAGTTCTTTCCTCAATACGAAAGCGCCGGGTCCAGTCAAGGATCCGGCGCCTTTCCATTTATGGATGAGTGGTTATCGTTGGTATCCGGCGAGGGTGGCGATGAGCGGGGCGATCTGGGCATTGTCCTCCACCGGGATGAAGGCTTCCTCGCATTTGCCCTTGACATAGAGGCCGACCGGGGAACCGGTGTGGGCGCCATGGCTCCATTGGAAGCCGGCCGCGCGGTTCAGGATGTCGACGGCTTCGGTGACGAGGCGGGTATTGACTGCATACAGGTTGGCGACGTTGTTCTCCCGGTCGCCGCCGAAGCCGAAGGTTCGGTCATAGGTCTCCTTGAGCGCGGCCTCCTGGCTTTCGCTGACGGCCACGGGGCCCCAGAGCCCGAGATTCTCACGGAAGAAGTCCTTGACCTGGTCCCAGGTCGGAGGGGTATATTCCTGCTGGGGAGCGAACGGCGGACGGGCGCCTTCCTGGCCCTGCGGACGGCCCTGGCCGCGGTCGCCCTGCGGACGCTGCGGGAAGAATGCGGAGCGGAATTGCGCCGTCAAGGCGTTGGTGGACATCTTCTGGTAGCCCAGCAGGTCCGGATGCATTTCATACTGGCCGGAGCCCAGTTCGAGACCGCCGGTCTCATGGTCGGCCGTCACGACGATCAGGGTCTCGTCCGGATGCTTCGCCTGGAAAGCGAGGACGATGTTCATGGCATTGGCGAAGTCGGTCAGTTCCTGGAAGCAGGCGGCACCGTCGTCGCCATGGCCGCCGTAGTCGATCTTGCCGCCTTCAATCATGAAGAAGAAGCCCTTGTCTCCATAGCGGGCATCCAGGTAGGCGATACCGGCCGTGACGAAATCGGACAGAGTGGTATCATCCTCCTTGCGGTCAATGGCATAGGGAAGGTCGCTCTCGGTCTTCCCGCTGAGGCAGATGACCCGGCCGTCCTCTTTTTCGATGCCCTTGAACGCTTCAGGACCCTTGAAGACCTTGATGCCGGCGCTCCGTGCCTCGGTCTCGAAGAAGGCGCTGTCATGGCCTGTCCCGCGTTCGGTCAGGAAAGCGGCTCCCGCGGCGAAATCAATCGGCGCCTTCAGGAGCTGGAAAGCGATTTCTTCATAGTTGCCGCGATGCTCCGCGTGAGCGGAAAAGCAGGCTGGCGTGGCATGGTTGATGCCCACGCTGGTCGCGATGCCGGTACCATAGCCGGCAGCCTTGGCCCATTCGGTCAGGAAAGAAACTGGCTTCTTGTCCATGTCCACGCCGACCGCATTGTTGTAAGTCTTGACACCGCTCGAGAGGGCGGTTCCGCCGGCGGCGGAGTCCGTGACCAGGGAAGAGGCGGAAACGGTTGTGATGAAGTTCCGGACAGGGAAGTGGAAGAAGTTGATGCTGGCGGGTCCGTATCCGGTCGCTGCGTTGTACTGTTCTGTGGCGAGCACCTGGTTGATGCCCATGCCGTCTCCGATCATGTAGAAGACGTATTTCACCGGCGGCGTGTCCGCTTTTTTCTTGGAACGGGCCGAAGCGGGGATCATGACTGCCGTCAGTGCGACGGCCAGCAGGAGGGGACGTAGAATGTGTTTCATATGCAAAGGGAAAAAAGTGTCGTGAGGAAATCAGGAGATCCATTTCTTGAATTCCCGTACACGGGAGCGGGCGACGATGATTTCCTCCTTCAGCGGGGGAAAGAGGTGGATTTTCAAGCGGCTGCCCAGGACGTGCTCGAATCCCTGGATGGCTTTGAGGGAGACGATGTAATTGCGGGATACGCGGAAGAAGAGCTGTGGATCCAGTTCTTCCAGGACGGATTCCATCTGCCGGTCGAAGTAGAAAGACAGGCCGTCTCTCCGGGTGATGTACCGGTCCTTTCCTTCCACGTAGAAGAAGGCGATTTCTTCCGTGGAAATGGGAATGATCTTCTTTCCGACATGGATCATGAACCGTTTCCGGTAGGGGGATTCTTCTTTTTTCCGGGTCTGGACCAGCTGCTGCACGCGGTCTATCAGGTCGCGGAGGCCGTCGTTCTCCGAAAGCGCCTGAACCCGGTTGACGGCTCTCCGGAGCGCCTCGTCTTCCACCGGTTTGAGCAGGTAGTCGATGCTGCCGGCTTCAAAAGCGTCGATGGCATATTTGTCGTAGGCCGTGGTCATGATGACCCGGGTGTGGACCGGTTCCTGCCGGAAGATCTCAAAACAGGTCCCGTCCGGAAGTTCCACGTCCATGAAGATCAGGTCCGGGGTGTTCCCGGGCGACCGGAGCCAGGCGAGGGTCTCGCTGACGGTTTCGGTGACGGCGGCAATCTCCATGTACGGGAAGACCCTTCCGATGATCCGGATGAGCGCTTCCTGTGCCGGTTTTTCATCTTCGACAATCAGGGCTTTCATATTGGATCAGCGGGAGTTTGACGGTATAGGAATCCGGCTCTTCCAGGACGATGACTTCTTTGCCGATTTCGTCACGGTATCGCTCGCGTATATATTTCTGGCCGTTTCCGGTCGATGGTCGTTCATCGAGTCTGGACTGCCGGTTGTTGCTGACTTCGATATAGCGCTCGGTCGTCCGAATCCGGATCCTGAGCGGAGACTCCGCCGTGAAGGAATTGTGTTTGATGGCGTTTTCCGTCAGCAGCTGGAGGGCGCATGGAATGATTTTGCACCGGGCGGCGACCTCTTCGGGAATGTCTTCTTCCCATTCGATCCCTTTCGGATAACGGACCTTGATCAGGTCGACATACATCTCCACGAAGCGCAGTTCCTCCTCCAGCAGTACGGTCGGCTTTTCTTCCTTGTCGAGGAGGTAACGGTAGACGCCGGACAGTTTCTGAATGAAATGAAGGGCCTGGTCTTTCCGGTCGGTCTCCACGATGTTTCCGAGGGTGTTGAGGCTGTTGAACAGGAAATGCGGCTCGATCTGTTGCTTGAGGCGCAGGTAACTGTACTGAGCTTCATGCCGTTTCCGCTTTTCAGACCGGATGTCGCGGCGGGCGGACAGGACATATTGGGCCATCATGAGGATGGCGGCGATGGTGCAGCCGTAATCGATGGTCAGATTCAGGGTCGCGTTTTCATGAAAAAACGTATCGGAGGAATTGAGCAGCATCGCCATCCGGACAATCATCACCGTGGCGAATGCGATGATGAGCCAGACCGGATTGCTGGAGCCCGCCTTTCGATACAGCGGGGATCTCCGGACCAGGGCGGTGCAGCCCAGCTGTCCCAGGCCGAGGATCCACGTGGTGACGAAATTGCAGAAGGGACCGGCAATGTAATGGCGGATGGGAACCGGCGGGAAGACATGGGCACGGACGAATACGCCGATCTGTTCGCCGATCCATTTCCCGATGAAGGTGATCAGGAGAACCGACAGAACCATAAAGGTAATGCCCATTTCTTTCCGGAGGGACAGGACGATGGACATGATCATGGTAACGAGGGTCAGGACCAGCAATTCATGGAATCCGACGAAACGGGCGACCAGCGACACGGCGGCGTGCAGAAGGGCGAACAGAAGAATGATACCGTATTCATTAAGATGCTTCATGACAGGTCCTTTTCGGTCGGAGAACGGGGAAGACGTCTCTTACAAATATAAAAAAACGAGGGGAAAAACGGATCAAAACCTTCCGTTTTTCCTCTGAATGGTCAAAAAAGAGCGACGATCGGGCCGGAGTAAAGCATGGCGGAACGGAGTCTTCCGGGAAGGTATCTCCCTCATCGAATCATAGCAAAAGAGGGCGACCGCAAGTCTTTTTGACTGTTGGTCACCCTCCTTGCACATAACTACATTCTAATGAAAGGATCCGCATCGTCACGACGGAGATACTTCCAGGTCGACGGTACTCCGTCGTATGCTATTGCCGAAATGATTCGCTGACGAACTGGAGGGCGGACGGGAGGGTTTCCCGCCAGAAATCCCAGGTGTGGGCGCCGTCCCGGACACGGAACTGGTGCGGAATGCCGGTCTCGCGGAGGGCGCGGACCAGGTCGAAGTTGTTCAGCAGCAGGAAATCGTCGTCTCCGATTTCCAGGAACAGCCGGGGCAGTCCGGTGACATTGCCTTTCTCATCCTTGACAAGGGTAAGGCTGCGCACGATGTCGGGAATGGTGTGGGCCTTGATGTAAGCCTGCATGGCCGGGGTCGGATTCTCTCCGGCGTTGCGGGTCGTCGCGGCGCTCATGGCGAAGCAGGAACTGAAGAGTTCCGGACGCTTCAGGCTGTGGTAGAGCGAACCGTAACCGCCCATGGACAGGCCGGAAATGGCCCGGTGGGCCCGGTCGCCGATGATCCGGTATTCCTTCTCGATGAACGGCATGAACTCCTGCACGAAGAAATCCTCGTACGGCGCCTTGCCGTCGAAGGAGTTGATGTACGCGTGGTTGAATCCTTCCGGGCAGACGATGACCATCTCCGGAATCTGTCCGGCGGCGATCATGCGGTCGGCCACCTGGCTGAACCGGGCGTCTTTCTGCCAGCTGCCATGGTCTCCGCCCGCTCCGTGGAGCAGGTAGAGGATCGGATACTTCTTGCCGGAAGTGGCGAAGCCCTTCGGGAGGTAGACGGTATAGTGGACGGTCTTGCCGAGGAGTTTGCTCTCGATGGCACCGTCCGCCTTGTAGGAGCCTTCCAGCTGGACGGGCTGCTCCTGACGGCCGCGCTGGCCCTGAACCTGCTGCCCCTGCCGCTGCTGGCCCGCCGCGGCCCGTTGTCCCGGGACGCGGCCGCCCTGCGGCTCGTTGGGATAGCGGTCGATGACTGCCGGGCCGCCCGGGATGAAAGTCAGTCCCTTGACGAATTCGATCTGGAAATCGGCATCCTGCAGGCCGGTCAGCCGCTTGCCGCCGATGTAGCAGTCCTCGAAGGTGACATCCTCGACGAAGCGGGTCGGGTGGCCGATGATCGCCAGCGGCTTGACGGGATTGGTCCAGCGGACGTTCTTGAGGTGGACGCCCTTGATGGAGCCCATCCGGCCGTTGCCGTAGCGCTCGCCTTCGGTCAGGATGATCTCCAGGTTCTTGTATTCGATGTCGGATTCGACGCGGATGTCCTCATACCGGATGTTCCGGACCTCGGACGGACCGTCGCAGACGATGCTGAAGGCCGCGTGGCCGCCGGTGCGGCCGGAACCGCGGGCCTGCAGGATGTCGCAGTCCTGCATCAGGATGTTCTCGACGATGCCGCCGTTGAGTTCGAAGCCCAGGGTCATGCCGTCGGCATGGTCCCAGCCGACCAGCAGGCAGCCCCGGACGGTCACGTCCTTGCAGCTGAGGTCGAAGTTGTCGGGATTGCCGTTGGCCTTGACGGCGATGCAGTCGTCCCGCGTGCGGATGAAGCAGTCTTCGATGAGGAAGCCCTTGCTGGAAACGGGATTGATGCCGTCCAGCCCCCAGGTGCCCGTGTGGGAGAAGACCTTGACGTTGCGGTAGACGGTGCCCGTGCTGTTGGTGACCGTGTTGGTCCAGCCGCGCGTGCTGCGCATGAAGATGCCGTCGACGGTCAGGTTCTCGCAGCCGGTGACGCTGAGATTGCCGTTAAGGGAGCCTCGGCCGAGGATGCGGACATTCTTGCCGGTACCGCTGAAACTTCCGTTGACCAGGGCGCCGCCGGCGATGTAGACGGTCATGCCGTCTTCGAAGGCAATCCGTCCGGCATCATGGACGCCGGGACCGAAATACCGGACGCCGGGGGCATCCGCCGCCGGCACCTCCGTCTCCAAGGGATTGGCGAAGAGGGCCAGGTACGGTTTGCCGTTGACCTGGATGTAGAGTTTCTTCGGACCGTCGATCGTGAAGGTCAGGGTGTTGCCGCGGACCTTTCCCTTGATGCCCGCGCTGGCTGGCTGGATGGAATAATCCTTGATCGCGCCGGCGGCCTTGATCTCGATGGTCTGCCGGCCTTCGCAGGAGAAGTTGGCGACATGGAGGCTTTCCATGCCTTCGGGACCGACCTGCTCGACCCAGACGGACTGACCGTTGGCGGTCAGGGAATAATCGGGGCTGGTCGTCATACCCGGAATCGCCGGGTAAACAACCGTCTTCTGGGCGGCTGCGGGAAGACCCAGTAAAACGCCCAGAAGAAGGATTGCTAATTTTTTCATTTCTAGAACTTTACAGAAACTGTCGCTGCGGTGGAAGCCGACTGGACCGGAAGTTTGATGGTCGCTTCCTTCTTATCGGCGTCATAGGAGCAGTCAAGCGCCTGGCCGCCGAGGGTGGCGGTCGGCTTGCGGTTCAGGCCGCCCAGCACGAGGGACAGGTCGCGGTCGGCCGCCATGCCTTTGTAGGAACCCTTGCGGGCGCCGATCTCCACGGTGCAGCCGGAACCGGTCGCCGTCTTGGTGATCAGGGTCGTCGCATAGTTCTCGGGATAAGCCTGGCTGACCTCGTCGTCCTCATAGTGGGTGTAGGTGCTCTTGCCGCTGCCCGGGGCGATGAAGATCCGCCATGCGTTGGTCTTCTCCTGGAGGTTCTGGATACCTTCATGCGCCAGCGGGATGATGGCGCCGGCCTTGACGAACCAGCAGATCTCGCCGATCGTGTAGCGCAGGTCGCGGGTCTGTCCGCCCTTCAGGGTCTGCTTGTGGGCCATGTCGTACCAGTCGTTGCCGGCCGGGAGCCATACCCTGCGGCCGGCGGTGCCGGACAGGGAGTCGATCGGTTCGCAGACGGTCGCAGCGAGGATGTTGTCGCCGAAATAGTACTGCTCCTTGAAGGAGTAGGCGTTCTCGGTCTCCGGGAACTCGTAGTACATCGGGCGGCAGATGGAGATGCCGGTGTCGTACGCCTTGCGGGCCATGTCGTAGATGTACGGGGTCAGGGCATAGCGGAGCTCGTCGGCTTCGCGCATGTACTGGTAGTGGTCTTCGAAGGCCCAGAAACGGCGCTCGATGATGGCGGAACTGGTGCAGTGGGTCTTGAACAGCGGGGAGAAGACGCCGTACTGGAGCCAGCGGGTGTAGAGTTCCGGATCCGTGGGGATCTGGCCGCGCTGCATGTGGCCGCCCAGGTCATGGCCCCAGTAGCCGTAGCCGACGTTGGAAGCGGTCGCGGTGAAATACGGCAGGAAACCGAGGACTTCCCACCGGATGTGGGTGTCACCGGAGAAACCGAGCGGGTAGCGGTGGCTGCCCAGACCGCCCCAGCGGTGGTAGGTCATCGGACGCTCCGAGTCTTCGGCCGGCTTGCCGACGTTGCGGCGGACCTTGTCGTTGAAGAAGGTGTGGTTCAGCCAGAAGGTGTTGCTCAGGCCCGGGACATAGTTGCTCTCCTTGAACTGCTGCCAGTCGAGCCACCAGAAGTCCACGCCCTGCTTCTCGATCGGATGGAGGACGGAGTTGAAATATGCATCGGCCCAGGCGACCTGGTCCATGCGGAACGGAACCGGGGCGTGGTAGCCTTTCTTGGCGATGTTGCCGTTGGCCTGCTGCTCGCCGCCCTTGTAGATGTATCCTTCCGGACCGTCATAGTCGTCGGTGCGGGACAGGTAGTCCGCCACGAAGGCCGGGTAGGCATCTTCGCGGGCGACGATGCCGGAAGCCGGGTGGAGGTTCAGGGCGGTCTTGAGTCTCATGTCGTGGAGTTCGCCGAGGAAGCCTTCCGGATCGTTGATGAGGTCACGGTTCCAGGAATAGCCGGTCCAGCCGACGTTCTGGCCGACCTCGTCGCGGCGGAGCCGGCGGGCGGTGTTCTGCCAGGTCTGGTGCCAGTCCATGTCGATGATCATCACGTCGATCGGAATCTTGCGGTCGCGGAATTCCTTGCCCAGGGCGATGAACTCCTCGTCGGTATAGGCCCAGTAACGGCTCCACCAGTAGCCGAAGACATACTTCGGCGGCATCGGGATCTTGCCGGCGACCTGGGTGAAATCGGCGAGGGCCGCCTTGTAGTCATGGCCGTAGGCGAAGATGTACCAGTCGAGGACTTCGCCTTCCGGACGGACGGAGACCCACTGGCCCCAGTCGGACGGATCGTCGACGAAGATGTGGCGCTTGCTCTCGTCCACGATGGCCCAGCCGTCGCGGGAGAGGACGCCGGTCTCCATCGGGTCGTTGTTGTTGATATGGTCCGGACCGGTGCACTGGTCCAGCGTGCGGGCGGTACCCATCAGGTTGCCCTTGTCCTCAAGCCCGGGATGCCAGGTGACCGTCTTTCCGTTCAGCTTGAAGGAGACGGAAAGGTTGTCCTCGGCGAATTTCCCGCCTTTGTAGGTCAGGGTGACGGCGTTCGTCCTGATGGTGACGCCGTCGCCGCTGCGGTTGGCGGAGAACTTCGGGACGGAGGGGAGGCTGCGGTTGACGATGGCCAGGGTGGCATGGTCTTCAAACACGCCGTTTTCAGACCATTCCATCCGGATCAGCCGGTCGGTCAGGACCGTGAACCGGGCGTTTCCGACGACAACCTGGGCCTCGGCGGGCGCAACGGGGTTGTTCTTGGCCTGTCCGGAGAAGGCGGCCGCCAGCAGGGCGGCGGCGAGGAGGAGGATTCGTTTCATTTTATTACTTGTATTCGATGACGATGGTTTGCATGGGGCCGACTTCGGTCTCATCGGTGATGGTGACTTTCTCGCCGGTCAGGACGTTGGTGCCGGTGCCGAGGCCGTCGGAGATTTCAGCATAGGTACTCCACGGGATCCGGGCCGGCTCGGTGGCGGACGGGTTGATGAACACGAAGACCGTATCGGTGTCGTTGTAGCGGAAGTAGCCGTAGCCGCCGCGGTTCGGGATGAAGTGCAGGGTCTTGCCGTTGTGGATCACATCGGCGGTCTTGCGCCACTGGAAGAGTTTGCGGCAGTAATCGAAGACATCCTTGCGCATGCCCTTTTCGATCGGCTCGCCGTCAAAGTCCACGTCGGCGGCTGCCCGGCCTTCGTCCGTGAAGAAGTTGAAGGCATCGCCTTCCCAGCCGCCCGGGAAGTCGACGCGGAGACCCGGATCCCCGGCGCGCAGGTCGGCCGACGAGAACATCATCTCGTCGCCGGAGAAGATCTGGAAGATGCCGCGGGTCGTGGCGAAGAAGGTGATCATGGCCTTGAAGCGGGCCGGATCCTTGCCGACGATGTCGCCCATGCGGCGGGTATCGTGGTTGCTGGAGAAGGTCAGGATGTTGTCCAGGTCGTGGTAGAGATAATCCTGGGCGAGGACGTCATACAGTGCGCGGGCGTTGCCGCCGCCACCGCGTCCGCCCTGCTGCTGGCCCGGACGGCCGCCGCCCTGGGGCGCGCCGAAGACGGAATTCGCCGCGTTCATGAGCGGGAAGTCCATGATGGACGGGAGGTTGGAGTTGAAGCCGTCGGAATTCGGGTTGTCCTTCTGCCAGTAAGCGATCGAGGCCGGGGAACCGATCCAGCATTCGCCCACGATGTTGAAATTCGGGTACTCGTCGGTCACGGCTTTGCACCATTCAGCCATCGGGTATTTCTCATTGTACGGGTAGGTGTCGACCCGGAAGCCGTCGAGGCCGGAATACTCGATCCACCAGATCGCCCACTGCTTGAAATACTGCAGCAGGTACGGATTGTCGAGGTTCATGTCGACCATGCCGCGGGTGAACCAGCCGCTGTCCATCAGCATGGCGTCGCGCCGGGAGGCGTGCGGGTCGCTGAGGGCGGAGAAAGCGTAGTTGGAGCCGGTATATTCCGGGAACTGGTGGATCCAGTCCTGGAACGGGAGATCCTGGGCCCACCAGTGGGTCGTCGTGCCGCTGTGGTTGGTCACGATGTCCATGATGACCTTCAGGCCTTTCTCGTGCGCCTTGGTCACGAACTCCTTGTACAGGGCGTTGTCGCCGAAGCGCGGGTCGATCTTGTAATAGTCGGCGGCCGCGTAGCCGTGGTAGGAACCGCGGCGGTCGTTGTCGAGCAGGAGCGGGGTGTTCCAGATGGCCGTGGCGCCGAGGTCGGCGATGTAATCCAGGTGGTCGATGATGCCCTGGAGGTCACCGCCGTGGCGGCTGCCGATGCTGGCGCGGTCCGCTTTCTCGGCCGTGTCTTCCGTCGAGTCGTTCGACGGGTCGCCGTTGGCGAAACGGTCCGGCATGATCAGGTAGATCAGGTCGGCCGTGGTGAAACTCTTGCGGTCGGCCGAGCCTTTGGCGCGCTGCGCAATCTCGTACGGGACCTTGAAGGACTGGCCGTCCTTGCTGAAGACGATCCAGTAGGTGCCGGGCTTGGCACTGGCGGCGACGTTGACGTCGACGAAAACGTAGTTCGGGCTTTCGGCCTTGTTGACGGCTTTGACGCTGACGCCGCTGCCGCCCTCGATCCGGATGTCATAGGTGCTGATCTCCGGGCCGTTGATCAGGAGCTGGAGGGGGAGTTTCATGCCGGTCCACCAGGAGAGGGGTTCGACATGGGCGACGGCGCCGGGGGCCGCGTCCGGGACCTGCTCCGGGTTGAAACGGCCGCAGGCCGGGGTCATGGCGAGCAGGGCGAGGCCTGCCAGGAAGGAGGAAAGGATTTTCATGGTTCGCGTTTTTTATCTCTTGTAACCAGCCAGTTCCGCAATGAGCGGAGCAATCTGGGCATTGTCTTCAACATGGAGGAAAGCATCGGCGCATTTGCCGGTGACATAGAGGCCGACCGGGGAACCGGTGTGGGCACCGTGGCTCCACTGGTAGCCGGCCGTCTTGTTGAGGTAGGCGACGGCCTCGCTGACGAGGCGGGTGTTGACGGAATACAGGTTGGCAACGTTGTTCTCGCGGTTGCCGCCCTGGCCGAAGGTACGGTCGTAGGTCTGCTTGAGGGCCGCTTCGGTGCGGTTGTCCACGGCGACGGTGCCCCACAGGCCGAGGTTCTCGCGGAAGAAATCCTTGACGGCGTCCCAGGTCGGGACCGGAGGCTGCTGCTCGGCAGCGAACGGCGGCCGGGCGCCGCCCTGGAAGCCCTGCGGTCCTCCCTGTCCCTGTTGCGGCCGGCCCTGCCCCTGCTGGCCCCGTCCCTGTCCGCGGCCGCCTTGCTGGGGCTGCGGGAAGAAGGCTGCGCGGAACTGGGCCGTCAGCGCGTTGGTGGACATCTTCTGGCCGGCCATGCGCTCGGGATGCATTTCATATTCGCCGGAGCCGAGTTCGAGACCGCCGGTCTCGTGGTCCGCCGTGACGACGATCAGGGTCTCGTCCGGATGCTTGGCGCAGAACGCCAGGACGATGTCCATCGCCGCCGCGAAGTCGGTGAGTTCCTGGAAGCAAGCCGCACCGTCGTCGGCATGGCCGCCGTAGTCGATCTTGCCGCCTTCGATCATGAAGAAGAAGCCCTTGTCGCCGAAGTGGGCGTCGAGGTAGCGGATGCCCGCGTCGACGAAGTCGGACAGGGAGGTGTCATCTTCCTTGCGGTCGATGGCGTAGGGGAGTTCGGCCTCCGGCTTCCCGCTCAGGCAGAGGACCCGGCCGTTGACGGACTCGATGTCCGGGAACTTCGGGCCGTGCAGGACCTTGATGCCGGCCCCGCGGGCCTCCGTCTCGAAGAAGGCGCTGTCATGTCCGGTGCGGCGCTCGGTGATGAACCCTGCACCGGCGGCGAAATCAATCGGGGCCTTGAGATACTGGAAGGCGATCTCTTCGTAACTGCCGCGCTGGGCGGTATGGGAGATGAAACAGGCCGGGGTGGCGTGGTTGATGCCCACGCTGGTGGCGACGCCCGTCCCATAGCCGGCTTCCTTGGCCCATTCCGTCAAGACGGAAACGGGGTTCCCCTCCATGTCGACGCTGACGGCGTTGTTATAGGTCTTGACGCCGGACGCGAGGGCGGAGCCGCCGGCCGCGGAATCCGTCACCAGCGAAGAGGCGGAGACGGTCGTGATGAAATTCCGGACCGGGAAATGGGCGAAATTGATCGACGCCGGACCATATCCCGTCGCTTCGTTGTACTGCTCGGTAGCGATGACCTGGTTGATGCCCATGCCGTCGCCGATCATGTAGAAGACGTATTTGACGGGCGGGGTGTCGGCCTTTTTCTTGCGGGCCTCCGCCGGCATCAGTGCCGCCAGCACGAGGCTGGCGCACAGGAGGGTTTTCAGGAAACGTTTCATGGGCATTTTACTTTTCGATGGTCGGGAAAATAGTCAGGCGCAGGGTCGTGCTGCCGTACGGGACGAGGTCGATGTACTGAATGCCGCTTTCCGCCTCCACCTTCTCCGGCAGGGCAGGGGTGTAGCGGTCTTCCTGCAGGGTCCATCCCTGGACGCCCACGACCGGAACACGGATCTTCAGCGGAACGTTGTCCGGGTCAAAGGGGAAGCCCTTGGCCCCGGTCTTCTGGACCTTCAGGCCGCTGAGGCGATTGGTGACGATGGCGTAGTTCCATTTGCCGGCCGGGGTCATGCTCCAGTTCTTGAAGTCCGGATTGGCGGAAACCTTGCCGGCCATGTTGCTGTAGATCTGCGGATCTTCGACGACGTTCGCCGGGACGGCATAGGTGTAGACGATCGGGCCGCGCTGGATGGAAGCGCCGGCGACCGGGTTGTTGACGACTTCGATCTGCATCGGGAGTTTCACGGTGAAGCTGTCACCGCTCTTCCAGGCCTTGCTGACGGTCTTGAAACCGGCCTTCTCGGCCTTGCACCACTCGGGGATGCGGTAGGTGAAGTCCATGTTGTATTTCTTGCTGGAAGGCTTGCCGTTCTCGAAGAAATGGAATTCGAAGCGGATCTGCTCCTCGAACGGATAGTTCGTCTTCTCTTCGATCTGCACGGTCACGCCGCCGCCCAGGTCATATTCCACGGAGGAAGGACCGTAGAGGGCTGCGACCGGATGTCCCTTCTTGTCGCGGAGCCACATGCGGGCGACATAGTTCGGCATGTAACGGTGCAGGTTGCCGATGCAGCATTCGGTCTCATGGATCGGGCGGTAGGCCATCCAGGTGAGGCCGTGCTTGAAGCCGTTGTGGTTGGAGTTGCCGGTCGCGATGACCTGGTTCGGGCAGGAGAAATACTGCATGGACTTGAAGTCCTTGGTGATGGAGCCCAGACCGCCGTTGAAGATGCCCTTCTCGATGCGGTCTGCCCACTGGCCGTCGCCGGTGGTCATCAGGTAATAGCCCATGGTCCAGGTGTAGTCGGAGACGTCGCAGGTTTCGTGGCTGGCCAGCGGATCGTTGCCCGCGAGGGATTCGGAGGAAGAGTTGATGCCGTCGATCAGCATGTTCGGTCCTTCCATCTTCGCCTCGGCGTGGAGAGCGGCCTTGAGGTACTTCTCGTCACCGGTGTAGGAATAGAGGATCAGCGGAATCTTCAGCAGTTCGTTCATCGTAACGCCATGCATGCGGAACGGCTCATCGTTGAGCGCGCTTTCCTGGGTCATGTCGGATGCGTTCTCATCCCATGCCTTGACGGCGGCCTCGAGGAGGGCCGGGTTCCGGGTGATGGAATAGGTCCAGAGCATGCCTTCGACGTTGACGACGAAGCGGTTCATGCCCAGTTCCTCAATGGTGTAGGAGAGGTAGTTCTTTTCGAGAGCCTGCGGGATGTGTGGGTCGCCGGTGGCCTCATAGTAGGCCTTGACGGCGCGGAAGAAGACAGCCCACGGCCATGCCATGGAACCGGTCTCGGGACCGAGCCGTCCTTCCGGACGGTCGGCTGCCGCGATCCGCTGCTGCTTGGCGCGGCGGGCCTGCTGGTCGGCGGCACGCTGCTGGGCGCGCGGGTCCGCGGAAACCTGAGCATTGAAGTCCTCGCCGCCCTGGCGTTGCGGGCGCTGGCCCTGGGCCTGGGGATTCTGGCCCTGGCCCTGGCGCTGTGCATTCTGGCCATTCTGTGCGTTCTGGCCCTGCTGCTGCATCATCTGCTCGAAGCGCTGGCGCTGTTCGGCGGGCATGTTCTGCAACATCTGCTGGCGCTGTTCGGGGGTCATGTTCTGGAATCCGCCGGGACCGCCCTGGCCGCCGCCGAAGCCGCCCTGGCGGCCGCCGCGGCCCTGCTGCTGGGTAGCCGGATCGGGCGGCGTGCCTTTCTTGAACGGAAGCGGGTTGTTCAGGACGTAGTCGATGTTCTCCTGCCAGAGATCGAGGAATTTCTTGTCGTCCAGCAGGAAGCCCAGGCGGGTCAGGCCGTCGAGGTAGTAGGCGGTCTGTTCGAAACGCCACCAGTCGGCGCCGCGGGATTCGGAGTCACGCTCCAGTTTGCCGGCCCACAGGACGGAGTTGTACGGGTAGGCCATGGCCTCCGGGTGGCCGGTCAGGCCGTCGCGCTGGCGCTCGAGGATCTCCTTGAGCCAGCCCTGCGGCTGGATCTTGTCGATCAGGCCTTCGGAGAAGGCGGCGTACGGCGGAGCCGGGATGTCCGAACCGGGAACGACGGTGAATTCGGGCGTGAAGAGATCGAAGATATACGTTCCGCGGGCGGGGACGTGGAGTTTGTTCGTGAGGTTGTACACCTCACCGGTGATGACATCCTTGCCGGAAGTGTAGGAGCCGATGACGTCGCTGTAGCGGCTCATCGAAATGTCGGCGTCCCGGTCGGAACCGTTGAGGACGACCAGAACGGTCTTGTCGTCCTTGATGCGGGCATAGACATAGCAGTCGCCGTGCTCGCGGAGCGGGGCGTACTGGATCAGCTTGCCGTGCTGGACGGCGTCGGAAGTCTTGCGCCACTGGAGAATCTTCTGCATGTAGTCGTAAGCCTCGTTCTCCTCGGCGGTACGGCCTTCGTGCGTAAAGACGCTGCGCTCGTCGCCCGGGAAGCCGCCCGGCATGTCGATGCGGATCGCGCCGTCACCCTGCTGCTTGGTGGCCTTGAACAGGAGTTCGGTTCCATAGTAGACCTGCGGGATGCCGCGGGTCGTCAGCAGGAAGGCGATGCCCTGCTTGTAGCGGTTCAGGCCGACGTCTTCCTTGCGGGAGAAACGGCCGAGGTCATGGTTGTCCAGGAAGACGAGGATGTTGTCCGTATCGGCATACAGCCGGTCGTTCGCCAGGGAGACGTAGATGTTGAACAGGCCGGTCGCCGCGCCGTCCGCCGAATTGTTCGGATCGGTGAAGGCGTCGCCCGCCAGGAAGACCAGGTTGAAGTCCATGACGGTCTTCAGGTGGGAATCCCATTCCTTGTTCAGGACGGAACCCTGCTGCCACCAGGCCGGGAAACCGCTTCCGAGCGGATACCAGGTCTCGCCGGTGATGTTGAAGTCCGGATATTCCTCCATGGTCTCCTTGCACCAGCGGGAGCCGAAGAGCGGGTCCATGTACGGATGGGTGTCCTGGCGGATGCCGTCGATGCGGGCGTATTCAATCCACCAGATGCCGTTCTGGATCAGGTAATCGGCGACCAGCGGGTTTTTCTGGTTCAGGTCCGGCATGCCGCTGTTGAACCAGCCGTCGACGAAGAGCTTGCGCTCGGACGGGGCGGCGTGCGGGTCGACGGCCGTCCACTTGTTGTGGCTGGTCGCGACGAACTTGTTGTTGAAATTGAGCCAGTCGCCGGTCGGCAGGTCGTTCATCCACCAGTGGCCGCTGCCGCAGTGGTTGAAGATCATGTCCATGACGACTTTCATGCCGCGGGCGTGGGCCTTGTCGACGAAGTCGATGTACTCCTCCATGGTGCCGAAGCGCGGATCGATGTCGTAGTAGTCGGTGATGGCGTAGCCGTGGTAGGTGCCGGCCGCGTTCTTCTGGACCGGGTTGAGCCAGATGGCTGTGATACCGAGGTCGTCGATGTAGTCCAGGTGGTCCACCACGCCCTTGATGTCGCCGCCGTGGCGGCCGCCGGAGCGGCTGCGGTCGGCGCGGGCGCCTTCCAGGGTGTTGTTGTCCGGGTTACCGTCGGCGAAGCGGTCCGGGGTGATCAGGTAGAGGACGTCTTCCGTCGTGAAACCCAGGGCTCCCGGCTTCTTGTTGCGCTCTTTCAGCTCGAAGGGACGGACGGTCTTGCCGTCCTTGCCGGTGAAGGTGATGTCCATCGTGCCCGGCTTGGCGGAGGGGCCGATGTTCAGGTACAGGAACAGGTAGTTCGGGTTTTCCGTCTTGACGATATCCTTGACGGATACGCCGGGGTAGTTGACGGAGACCTCGTTCTCGGCGATCTTCGGACCGTGGATGAGGATCTGGAGCGTCGGGTTTTTCATTCCGACCCACCAGAACGGAGGATCGACGTTTTGTATCTCGGCGGAATAAGCACGGAATCCCGGCCCCAGGGAAAGGGCCAGGATTCCGATCAGCGCCATAAGGAATCTTTTCATCATGGTGTCTGGAATTATATATGTAACAGCTTCGTGGTTTACTTGCTCAGGTCAAGGACATAGACGCCGCGGGCCGGCATCAGGACCGGGGCGGTCACGTCGACGATCTCGCCGGTGACGGCATCCTTGCCCTTGGTGTAATCCTTGATGACCTCGGAGAAGCGCTGCATGTCGACCAGGCGGACGGTATCGGAGCCGTTCAGCATGACCAGCACCGTGTTCTTGCCGTCCGTGCGGGCGTAGACGTAGCACTTCGTCTGGTTGTCCGGGGTATAGTGGATGAGTTTGCCTTCCGTGACCGGCTTGGAGGTGCGGCGCCAGTTGAGCAGTTTACTGGCGAAATCCCAGCACTCATTCTGGAAGTCCGTACGGCCGGCTTTCGTGAAGGCGTTCTTCTCGTCTTCTTTCCAGCCGCCCGGGAAGTCGTTGCGGTTGTTGCCGCTCATGGCGATTTCGGTGCCGTAGTAGATCTGCGGGATGCCGCGGGTCGTCAGGAGGAAGGCCAGGCCCTGCTTGAGTTTCCAGGCCGGGTCGTCCGCCTTCATGAAACGGTCGATGTCGTGGTTGTCCAGGAAGGTCAGCACGTGGTTCGGATCCGGGAAGAGGAAGTCCTGGGTGATGACTTCGTACATCTTGAAGAGACCGGCTTCGGAACCTTCGCTGGTGTTGCTCTCCTTGCTGATTTCCCGCTGGGTCGTGAAGGTCAGGTCGAAGTCCATGACGGTCTTCAGGTGGGAGTCGTTGGCGTTGACGGCGGAGCCTCTCTGCCACCAGCCGGCGGCGGAGTTGCGCGGATACCAGCCTTCACCGACGATGTTGAAGTCCGGATATTCGGCTTCGATCTCGTCGCACCAGCGGACCATGAAATCATAGTCGGCATATGGATAGGTGTCCATGCGGATGCCGTCGATGCGGGCGTATTCGATCCACCAGACGCTGTTCTGGATCAGGTAGGTCGCCAGGTGGCGGTTCCGCTGGTTGAGGTCCGGCATGCCGCCGGAGAACCAGCCTTCGATCAGGATGTCCTTTTCCGTCTGCGGGGCGTGCGGATCCATCAGGACCCATTTGTAGTGGGTCGTGGTGACCAGGCTGCCCGGCTGGCGGACGACGCTGCGGCGCAGGGCGTCCTGCTGCTCTTTCGGGAGGGCGTTGAATTCTTCAATCGTGGCCGGGAGGGCGGGACCGCCGCCGCGGCGCATCTGCTGCATCTGCTGCTGGCCGGGCTGGAAGCCGCCGGGACCGCCCTGGCCCTGCCGCTGCTGTCCCTGGCGCTGGGCCTGCTGCTGGGCCTGCTCGCGGGCGCGCTGGCCGATGGAAGCGGCGTAGTCGTTCTGGTTGAACCAGTCATCGTCCGGAATGTCCTCGATCCACCAGTGGCCGCTGCCGGAGTGGTTGAAGATCATGTCCATGACAACCTTGATGTTCTTGCCGTGGGCGGCGTCGATCATCTCGCAGTACTCCTCGTTGGAGCCCAGGCGCGGATCGATCATGTAGTAATCGGTGATGGAATAACCGTGGGCGTTGTTGCCGCGGTTGAACTGGACCGGATTGAGCCAGATGGCCGTGACGCCGAGGTCGTCGATGTAGTCCAGATGATCTTTGATGCCCTGGAGGTCACCGCCGTGGCGGCCGCCGCCGGTACGGTTGACGGTCCAGTTCTCAAGGTTGTCGTTGCCCGGGTTGCCGTTGGCGTAGCGGTCCGGCATGATCAGGTAGAGGACGTCCTTGGTGGTGAAACCCTGGGCGCCGGTCTTCTTGTTGCGGGGACGCAGTTCGAAGGTTTTCTCCGTGGTCTTGCGGCCTTCCTTGAAGGCGAAGGTCATCGTACCCGGCTGGGCGGAAGCGGCGATGTCCAGGTAGACGAATACATAGTTCGGATTCTTGACGGTGGCGACTTCCTTGACGGAGACGCCCGCATACGGCTTCAGGGAGAATTCGCTCTTGGCGATATCCTTGCCGTAGAACATGACCTGCAGTTCGTGGTTCTTCATGCCGGTGTACCAGAACGGCGGGTCCATCCGGTCGATGTTGACGGCCATGGCGCTGACGCTGAAGGCCAGGCCGGCCAGTGCGCTTAAGATGCTGTGGAGTTTCATATCGGGTTAACGGTTATTTGACGATGACGTATTCGAAAGGACGGAGCCGTTCGGTCTCCCCGAAGGAGACGGACTTGCGGGTGATCAGGTCGGTCGCCGTGCGTCCCTGCCATGCGGCGGGAACCGGGGCTTCGAGCTGGGTGTCGCGCATGTTGACCATCACGAGGACCTTCTCGTTGTCCAGGACGCGTTCAAAGATGAGGATGTCGTTGTGCGGATACGGGACGAGGGCGCCGCGGCGGATGGCCGGGGTCTCCTTGAAGACGCGGACGATCTGCTTGTAGGCGTTGAACATGTCGGGATTGGCGTCCCAGTCGATTTCTGCATAGCGGAAGAAATTGATCTTGCCCGGATAGCCGACTTCCTGGCAGCCGTAGATCAGCATGCCGCCGTGGATGAAGGTGGTGGCGACGAACGCGGCGACGGAACCGTCGTTGCCGAAGAATTCACGGACCGGGGAGTTCTTGACATGTTCGTCATGATTGGTCGTGAAACGGAGTTTGACGCGTCCGGCCGGCAGGCCGGCATATTCGCTGGAGTCGGAGGCGAAGAGGGTGGTGACCGGAACGGCCCGGTTGACGGTGCGGGTACGCATCTGCGGCTGCTGGCCCTGCGGGCGGTTGCCCTGGCGGGCGTTCTGGCCCTGGCGGTTGCCTTGCTGACGCTGCGGCACCGGCTGCTGGATGGTTTCGGTCACGCCGGTGTAGACGCGGCGGAGGGCGGAGAGCCAGCCCCATGCGTAGTTCATGTCAAAGTCGGCGTCGAAATGGTCCTTGCGCTGGCCTTCGGCGAGCATGAGGAGCTCATGGCCGGTGGCGCGGAGCTGGGCGACGCAGTCCTTCCAGAATTCAAACGGGACATAGTCGGCGGCGTCGCAGCGGAAACCGTCGACACCGACCTCCTCGACCCAGAATTTCATGGCGTCGATCATGGCCTGGCAGAGATCCGGGTTGTCGAAGTTCAGGTCAGCCACATCGTTCCAGCCGGTACCGGCCGGACTGATGATGTCCCCGGCTTCGTTGTGGGTGTACCATTCCGGATGGTCCTTGATCCACGGATTGTCCCAGGAAGTGTGGTTGGCGACCCAGTCGATGATGACGGCCATGCCGCGCTTGTGGGCGCCGTCCACGAGGGCCTTGAAGTCCTCGAGGGTGCCGAATTCAGGGTTGACGGCGGTATAGTTCTTGACGCAATAGGGGCTCTGGACGGCTTTCTCTACGCCGATTTCACAGATTGGCATGAACCAGACGACGTTGGCGCCCAGGTCCTGGATGGCGTCCAGACGGGCGGAAACGGCCTGGAAAGAATGGTCCGGTGCAAAGTTGCGCGGATTGATCTGGTACATGACGACATCTTCCGGAGCCGGGATGGACGTCAGCGCTGTTTTCCCGTTGCCGCCGCAGGCCACGGCGAGCAGGCAAAGAATGGGTAAGAGGTACTTTTTCATATGGTGAAAGTTCTGTATATTATGCAAGCCATGCCATGAAGTCGCTGACGCGGGAGCGGGCGACGATCATTTCCGTCTCCGGTGCCGGCGTCATGAGGATTTTCAGCCGGCCGCCATAGATGCGTTCGATGCCCTCGATGGCGGAGGAGGAGATGATGTAGTTGCGGGAGATCCGGAAGAACATGTCCGGATCCAGTTCGTCGAGGACGGATTCCATCTGCTGGTCGAGCCAGTAGCGGGTCCCGTCGTTCTTGACGATGTATTTGCTCTTTCCCTCGACATAGAAATAAGCGATGTCCGAGGTCTCCACCGGGATGATTTTCTGTCCGAACCGGACGATGAACCGGCGGCGGAAATCTTTCTTGCCTTCCGTCCGGCTTTCGGCGAACTGCCGCATGGCGGCGACCAGGGTGTTGATGTCGACATTCTCGGAACTGACGCGGGCGCGGCTGACGGCGCGCTGCAGGGAATCCTTGTCAAAAGGTTTGAGCAGGTAGTCGATGCTGCCTGCCTCGAAGGCCTTGACGGCATATTTGTCGTAAGCGGTCGTCATGATGACTTTCGCCACGATGGGTTCCTGTTTGAATATCTCGAAGCAACTGCCGTCCTGCAGTTCGACGTCCATGAAGATCAGGTCGGGCGTATTGCCCGGCGTGCGCAGCCAGGCGAGCGTTCCCTTCACCGATTCGGTGACGGCGACGACTTCGATGTCCGGGAAATCCCGTTCCAAGGCGCGGCGCAGGGTCTGCTGGGCGAGTTTTTCGTCTTCTACGATCAGGGCTTTCATGGATTAGAGCAGGGGAAGTTTGACGGTGTAGGTCTGGGGGTCTTCAATGATGATGATCTCCTTGCCGGCTTCGTCGCGGTACCGCTGGCGGATGTACCGCTGGCCGTTGCCGGTCGAAGGCTGGGAAGAGATCTTGGGATTGCGGTTGTTGGTGACCTGCACGTAGTCTCCGTCGATCGAGATGCGGATCCGCAGCGGCGATTCCTCGGAGATAGCGTTGTGCTTGGTGGCATTTTCAACCAACAGCTGCAGGGAACAGGGGATCACGAAATGGCAGACTTCATCGTCCGGGATGTCTGTTTCCACTTCGAGTCCTTCGGGGAAGCGGACCTTCATCAGGTCCACGTATTTATGGACGAAGAGCAGCTCGTCTCCCAGATATACGAGGCTTTCGTCTTCATTTTCGATCAGGTAGCGGTATATGCCGGACAATTTGTGGATGAACTGGGACGCCTGCTCCTCCTGTCCGGCGACGATAATGCTGTCGAGGGAGTTCAGGCTGTTGAAAAGGAAGTGCGGCTCGATCTGCTGCTTGAGCCGTTCGTAACTGTATTGCGCTTCGTGTCGTTTTTTCTTCTCGCTGCTGATATCCTTCTGGGTGGTGATGACTTTCCAGGCCATCCAAAGGATCGCGATCATGCTGAATACATAGTCGATGATGATGTTGAGGACGACGTTGTCCTTGAAGAAGGTCGTCGAGTTGTTCAGCATCATGATCAGCCGGATGATCAGGACCGTAATGAAGGCGACGATCAGCCAGGCGGTGCTATGGCTGTCGGAAGGGCGGTGGAAGCGGCTCTTGCTGACAAGATAACCGGCTCCCAGTTGGATGAATCCGATGAGGACGGTCGTGATGAAGGTACAGAGCGGCCCTGCGATATAGTGGCGCGCCGGCGTGGGGGGCAGGATGAAGTGCCGGACCAGGTCTCCGATCCAGCGGCCCAGCCACAGGCCGGCGAAGTTGACGAGGATGACGGCGATGACCATGAACGGGATGCTCATCTGCTTCCGGAGGGACAGGCAGATGGACAGGATCATGGTCAGCATGGTCAGTGCCAGTTCATCATGGAATCCGACGATGCGCGATGCCAGCGATACCGCCGCGTGCAGCAAGGCGAAGATCAGGATGATGCCGTATTCGTTCAGTTTCTTCATCGGGTCGGAATTATCCGTCTAAAGTTAGCGTTTTTTTTAAGAGTAAAGGGCGCGAGGGGTCCCGCGCCCTTACTCATTGGGCTTTACGCCCGTTACCTATTCAATCTATACTAACCGTAATGCTATACGTAGTCCGGATTCTGCGCGAGTCCCGGGTTGGCGTCGAGGGCGCGCTGCGGAACCGGGAACCACTCGTACTTGCGGTCACGCTTGGCCGGGAGGTCGTAGCCGGTTTCGGTCG
>Ga0256405_10001784_pt1 | contig 55311 bp, 59 predicted proteins | sample RumenRJG_02DNA_FD_189096 | JGI IMG/M metagenome (GOLD analysis project Ga0256405, IMG submission 189096) | Bovine rumen microbial communities from Lethbridge, Alberta, Canada - RJG_02 | ecosystem: Host-associated > Mammals > Digestive system > Stomach > Rumen | place: Canada: Alberta... | reverse complement strand
CGGGTAAGAAAGAACGTATTAGCCGCATCTTCCAAATGCACTCGAATCACCAGAACCCCGTGGATGTTATATGCGCGGGCGATATAGGCGCAGGCGTGGGATTTAAGGATATACGCACGGGCGATACGCTGTGCTCGGAAGAGCATCCTATTACCCTGGAGTCTATCGAATTCCCCGCACCGGTAATCGGTATCTCTGTAGAACCCAAGAGTCAGGCAGACCTTGACAAGTTGGGTGTAGGTCTTGCCAAACTGGCGGAAGAAGATCCTACGTTCACCGTCAAGACCGATGAACAGACTGGTCAGACCGTTATTTCGGGTATGGGTGAGTTGCATCTGGAGATTATTATCGACCGCCTGAAACGCGAGTTCAAGGTAGAGTGCAACCAAGGTCGTCCGCAAGTGGCATACCGCGAAGCTATCTCAGCTCCTGTTGAGTTGCGTGAGACCTACAAGAAACAGACCGGTGGCCGCGGTAAGTTTGCAGACATGATTGTCCGCGTAGAACCCGCAGACGAAGACTTCGAAGGCACACTTCAGTTTATCAACGAAGTGAAAGGTGGTAACATTCCAAAGGAATACATCCCGGCTATTGAGAAAGGCTTCCAAAGTGCTATGAAGACCGGTGTGCTGGCAGGTTATCCGCTTGACAAACTGAAAGTGACCGTGATTGACGGTAGTTTCCACCCCGTAGACTCTGACCAACTGTCGTTCGAGGTTTGTGCACAGATGGCATTCAAGAATGCATGTGTGAAAGCCAAACCGACCTTGATGGAGCCTATCATGAAGATTGAGGTGGTTACTCCGGAAGAGAGCATGGGTGACGTGATCGGTGATTTGAACAAACGTCGTGGCCAAGTGGAAGGTATGGATACCGCCCGTACGGGTGCGCGCATCGTGAAAGCCAAGGTTCCATTGAGCGAAATGTTCGGATACGTAACGGCACTGCGTACCATTACTTCCGGCCGTGCTACGAGTTCGATGGAGTTCTCGCACTATGCTCCCGTAAGCAGCGCAATCGCGAAAGCAGTGCTAACCGAATGTGGAGGTCGCGCAGAACTGGTATAAAAATTTAATTTAAATGAACGCGCCCGCACGCGTAGGGCACAAGCAAATGACTCTTTGTGTACAGCGTGCGGGGGTGAAATGGTAAACCAATAAAAACAAATCAAGAAAATGAGTCAAAAAATCAGAATCAAACTGAAATCGTTCGACCACAATCTGGTGGACAAGTCAGCAGAGAAGATTGTGAAGACGGTGAAGGCAACAGGTGCCGTGGTAAGCGGTCCTATTCCATTGCCCACTCACAAGCGTATCTTTACTGTAAACCGTTCAACGTTCGTGAACAAAAAGAGCCGTGAGCAATTTGAACTTTCGAGTTACAAGCGTCTCATTGACATCTACAACTCGAACAATAAGACGGTGGAAGCACTGATGAAACTGGAATTGGCCAGCGGTGTTGAGGTCGAAATTAAAGTTTGATAAACAATGGAGTACTTCCCTCGGAGAGGCTGTGCGTAGCAATCCCGCGGGCGAGAGTGCTCGAAAAGTAACAACAAACAACTAAATCCACAAAAAAATGTCAGGATTATTAGGAAAAAAGATCGGAATGACTTCCGTGTTCGGTGCTGATGGCAAGAATATCCCATGCACCGTGATTGAAGTTGGTCCTTGCGTTGTAACGCAACTGAAGACCGTGGAGAAAGACGGCTACGAGGCTGTTCAGGTGGGTTTCATGCCTAAGAGCGAGAAACACACGAACAAAGCCGAGGCCGGTCACTTCAAGGCAGCAGGCGTACAGCCGATGCGTCACCTGGCCGAATTCGACGGATTCGACAAAGAGGTGAAGTTGGGCGATACACTGACAGTTGACATGTTCGAAGAGAACACGTACGTTGACGTAATCGGTACCAGCAAAGGTAAAGGTTTCCAAGGCGTTGTTAAACGTCACGGTTTCGGCGGTGTGGGCCAGTCCACTCATGGTCAGGACGACCGTCTGCGTGCTCCCGGTTCGGTAGGTGCGTGCGCATATCCTTCCCGTATTTTCCCGGGCACTCGTATGGCCGGTCACATGGGACAGGATCGTGTTACGGTTCAGAACCTGGTAGTATTGAAAGTTATCCCCGAATACAACCTCTTGATGGTCAAGGGTTCGATTCCCGGAGCGAAAAACAGTATCGTTATCATTAACAAATAAGCAGTATGGAACTTAGTATTAAGAATATGGCCGGTAAAGACACCGGTAAGAAGGTGGTTCTGAATGACGCTATCTTCGGTATTGAGCCTAACGACCATGCTATCTATTTGGACGTTAAGCAATTCTTGGCTAACAACCGTCAAGGGACAGCCAAGGCAAAACAACGTAGTGAGAACGCACATTCAACCCGCAAGCTTGGTCGTCAGAAAGGTGGCGGTGGAGCACGTCCGGGTGATTTGAAATCCCCTGTTCGCGTAGGTGGTGGTACCATTTTCGGTCCCGTACCCCGTGACTATAGCTTCAAGTTGAATCACAAAGTGAAACAACTGGCTCGTCGCAGTGCATTGAGCTTGCGTGCAAAACAGGATCAGATTATTGTATTGGACACTCTGCACTTTGAGGCTCCAAAGACCAAAGCTATGATTGAGGTAATGAATAACCTTAACGTAGCTGGTAAGAAGGTTCTCTTTGTGTTGGCAGAGAACAATGCAGAGGTACTGAAATCAGCAAACAACATCCAGCGTACCAATGTGATCACAGTGGGTGAGTTGAACACTTACGCATTGATGAACGCAAACGCAATCGTGATGGTTGAAGCTGCTGTAAAAGCTATCGAAGAAACTTTTAACGCATAAGGAGACAGGATTATGGCAATTATTATTAAACCAATCGTCACTGAGAAGATGACCGCTGCCACCGAGAAGCTCAATCGTTATGGTTTCATGGTAGAGCGCACTGCCGGTAAGGTTGAAATTAAGAAGGCAGTAGAAGAAATGTACAATGTTCAGGTAGAAGATGTAAATACGATGGTGGTTGCTCCCAAGGTGAAACAACGTTGGACAAAGAGCGGTTTGCTTCGTGGAAAGACAGCATCATACAAGAAAGCTATCGTGACATTGAAAGAAGGAGAAACAATCGATTTTTATAGCAATATCTAAAAATGGCTGTACGTAAATTAAAACCCACTACACCAGGGCAAAGACACAAAGTTATTGGCGCGTTTGATACAATTACCGCAAGCGCACCAGAGAAGTCTCTCGTGTTCGGTAAAACCAAGTCAGGTGGTCGCAACAACGTCGGAAAGATGACAATGCGCTACATTGGTGGTGGACACAAGCAGAAATTCCGCGTAATTGACTTCAAACGCAACAAAGATGGTGTACCCGCTGTTGTAAAAACAATTGAGTATGATCCGAACCGTTCGGCTCGTATCGCTCTGTTGTTCTATGCCGATGGCGAGAAGCGTTATATCCTTGCACCTAACGGACTGCAAGTTGGTCAAACAGTAATGTCGGGTGAAAATGTAGCACCTGAAGTAGGAAATGCCCTTCCGATGGCAAACATGCCTATGGGTACCATAATGCACAACATCGAACTTCGTCCCGGTCAGGGCGCACAAATGGTTCGTTCTGCAGGTACTTTCGCACAATTGGCCGGTAAGGAAGACAAGTATGCAATCATCAAGTTGCCTTCCGGCGAACTTCGCAAAGTGCTGGCAGCTTGCAAAGCTACTGTGGGCGTTGTTGGAAACAGTGACCATGCACTGGAGAAATCAGGAAAGGCCGGTCGTAGCCGTTGGCTGGGTCGTCGTCCGCGTAACCGTGGCGTTGTAATGAACCCTGTAGATCACCCAATGGGTGGTGGTGAAGGCCGCGCAAGTGGTGGTCATCCGAGAAGCCGTAAGGGCTTGCTGGCTAAGGGTTACAAGACTCGTCATCCGAAGAACCAGAGTAACCAATACATTATTGAAAGACGTAAAAAGTAACCTATTAAATTAGAGAAATTATGAGTCGTTCATTAAAAAAAGGACCCTTTATCAACGTAAAGTTGGAGAAAAAGGTGCTGGCTATGAATGAGGCAAACAAGAAAGAAGTTGTCAAAACCTGGAGCCGTGCATCGATGATCTCCCCTGATTTTGTAGGTCACACAATCGCAGTTCACAATGGAAACAAGTTCATTCCCGTGTATGTAACCGAAAATATGGTAGGTCACAAGTTGGGCGAATTCGCACCGACGCGTATCTTCCGCGGTCATGCCGGAAAGAAATAATCCATTGTAATCCAATTAACAATTAAATTAAAGATTAAAATGGGTGCTAGAAAACATAACACAGCTGAAGCTCGTAAAGAGGCTCAAAAGACTCAATACTTTGCTAAGCTCAACAACGTTCCGACCTCACCTCGAAAAATGCGCCTTGTAGCTGACATGATTCGTGGTATGGAAGTGAACCGTGCACTTGGCGCACTGCATTTCTCAACGAAAGAAGCCAGCCGCGCCTTGGAGAAACTCCTGAAATCTGCCATTGCAAATTGGGAAACCAAAACCGGCAAAAAAGCAGATCAAGAAACTTTATATGTAACGTGTATCACCGTTGACGGCGGCATGATGCTGAAACGTCTGTTGACCGCTCCTCAAGGTCGCGGATATCGTGTTCGCAAACGTTCGAACCATGTTACAATATTTGTAGATACTAAAAATACTAACGCTGAAAAGTAAACAGAAATGGGACAGAAAATTAATCCAATAGCAAACCGTCTTGGCATTGTCCGCGGTTGGGATTCCAACTGGTTTGGCGGTAAAAACTACGGAGATACTCTTCTCGAGGACAGTAAAATCCGCGAGTATCTGAATGCCCGTCTGGCTGAAGCAAGTATTTCCCGTATCGTTATAGAAAGAACTCTGAAACTTGTAACTGTTACTGTCTGCACTGCTCGCCCCGGATATATTATCGGTAAGGGTGGACAAGAGGTTGACAAATTGAAAGAGGAACTGAAGAAACTTACCAAACAAGAAGATGTTCAAATTAACATCTTCGAGGTGAAACGTCCCGAACTGGATGCAACCATCGTGGCTAACAAGATTGCCCGCCAATTGGAGGGAAAGATTGCATATCGCCGCGCCATCAAGATGGCCATCGCCAGCACGATGCGCATGGGTGCTGAGGGAATCAAAGTACAGGTGAGCGGTCGTTTGAATGGCGCCGAAATTGCCCGTGCCGAGATGTTTAAAGAAGGACGTACTCCGTTACACACCTTGCGTGCGGATATTGATTATTGCCATGCAGGAGCATTGACGAAAGTCGGTATCATCGGTGTGAAGGTTTGGATTTGCCGTGGCGAGGTCTATGGCAAGAAAGATCTGGCTCCGAATTATACGCAGAAGCAGGATGGAAATCGTGGTGGCGAACGCCGTGGCGATCGTCGCGATGACCGTCGTGGAGGTTTCCGCAGAAACAGAAAACAATAAGTTGAACCGATTTGTAGATTACAGTTATGTTACAACCAAAGAAAACAAAATTCCGCCGCTCGCAAAAAGGTCGCATTAAAGGCAATGCGCAACGCGGTCATGAGCTTGCATTTGGCTCGTTCGGTATCAAGAGCCTTGGTACCATCTGGTTGACAGGTCGTCAAATCGAAGCAGCCCGTATTGCAGTGACTCGTTATATGCAACGTCAGGGTCAGGTATGGATCCGCGTTTTCCCGGATAAACCTATCACCAAGAAACCATTGGATGTCCGTATGGGTAAAGGTAAAGGTGCTCCCGAAGGATTCGTAGTTCCATTGGCTCCCGGAAGAATTATCTTCGAGATTGACGGTGTGCCCTACGATGTAGCCAAAGAGGCACTTCGCCTGGCTGCTCAAAAGCTTCCTATCAAAACCAAATTTGTCGTAAGACCTGATTACGACGCAACCCAATTAGTATAATCAAGGATTATGAAAACAGCTGAAATTAAAGAATTAACGACTGCTGAGCTTGAGGAGCGTATCGCAACAGAGCGTGAAAACCTCGTTCGTTTGAAACTCAACCACAGTATTTCTCCGTTGGACAATCCGTTGCAGATTAAGGTTGCTCGTAAGACAATCGCTCGTCTCGCAACAGAATTGCGTGCAAGAGAATTAACCAAGTAAATTATCGACAGAAATGGAAAGAAATCTTAGAAAAGAGCGTCAGGGTATTGTTACTTCCGACAAGATGGATAAGACAATCGTCGTAGCCGTTAAGTGGAAAGAAAAACACCCTATTTATGGCAAGTTTGTCAATAAAACTCGCAAGTTCCATGTTCATGACGAGAAGAATGAAGCAGGCATCGGTGATACCGTTCGCATCATGGAGACTCGTCCATTGAGCAAAACTGTTCGTTGGCGTTTAACTCAAATTATTGAAAGGGCTAAGTAATGTTACAACAAGAATCAAGACTTACAGTAGCGGACAACTCGGGTGCAAAAGAAGCACTTGTAATCCGTGTGCTGGGCGGAACGAAGAAACGTTACGCGACCCTCGGTGATACAGTAGTAGTAGCAGTGAAGGGCGTTATTCCTAATAGCGATATCAAGGATGGTACGGTTAGTCGTGCAATCGTTGTGCGCGTGAAGAAAGAAGTTCGTCGTGCTGACGGTAGTTACATCCGTTTTGATGATAACGCTTGCGTTCTCATCACTAATGCAGGTGAACTCCGTGGCAGCCGTATTTTCGGCCCCGTAGCCCGCGAATTGCGCCAAACGAACATGAAAATAATCTCATTGGCACCCGAAGTGCTTTAATCACTAAAACAAGTTCTCAATATGGCAAAACTTCATATTAAGAAGGGTGATACCGTTTATGTAAACGCAGGTGCTTCTAAGGGCAAAACCGGTCGTGTACTGGAGGTGCTCGTTGAGAAACAGCGTGCTGTCGTAGAGGGTGTCAATATGGTAAGCAAGGCTACCAAACCCAATGCAAAGAATCCGCAAGGCGGAATTGTTAAGCAGGAAGCATCAATCCATATTTCCAATCTGAATCCTGTGGAGAATGGTCGTCCCGTTCGCGTAGGTCGCGTTGTGAAAGACGGAAAGTTGGTTCGTGTAAGTAAAAAAACAGGTAAAGAAATCTAAGCAATGAATACAGCAAGTCTAAAACAAGATTATCAAGAGCGCATTGTGCCCATCTTGATGAAAGAGTTCGGCTATAGCACTGTTATGCAATGCCCCAAACTCGAGAAGATAGTCCTCAACCAAGGACTTGGCGAAGCTACTGCTGACAAGAAAATCGTAGATGTTGCTCAACAAGAGATGACCTTGATTTCCGGTCAGAAGGCCGTTGCTACGGTTTCCAAGAAGGATATAGCAAACTTCAAGGTTCGTAAAAAGATGCCGATAGGTGTCCGCGTAACTCTTCGTGGAGAACGTATGTACGAGTTCTTGGAGCGTCTCGTTCGCGTGGCTCTGCCTCGTATCCGCGACTTCCGTGGTATCAACAATAAAATGGATGGCCGTGGTAATTATACGCTGGGAATCACCGAGCAGATTATCTTCCCTGAAATTAACATTGATAACATTACCAAACTGTTGGGTATGAACATCACGTTTGTAACCACCGCTCAAACCGATGCCGAAGGTTTCGCTTTGTTGCGTGAGTTTGGTCTGCCGTTCAAAAAGTAACCTTTCAAAATTAGAAAAACTATGGCAAAAGAATCAATGAAAGCCCGCGAGGTTAAACGTGCCAAACTCTGCGCTCGGTACGCAGCAAAACGCGCTCAACTCCTCAAGGACGGTGACTACGAAGGGCTTCAAACTCTTCCGAAGAACGCCAGTCCGGTTCGTCTGCACAATCGTTGTAAGATTACCGGTCGTCCGAAAGGTTATATGCGTGCATTTGGCCTGAGCCGTATTCAATTCCGCGAGATGGCCTCTAAAGGCTTGATTCCCGGAGTGAAGAAAGCTTCGTGGTAGAAATAAAACTCAGCTTTCTGCGGATAGAGGATGACGCTTGCGCCTCCTCTTTCCAAGGGAAAGCGAGATAAATAAAGTTATTCATTAAATATTGTTCCGATTGTCGGAATTAATTTAAAAACAAAAAACAAAATGACAGATCCAATCGCAGATTATCTGACTCGTCTCAGAAATGCAATCAAAGCCGGTCACCGCGTAGTGGAAGTGCCTGCTTCGAATCTGAAGAAAGAGATCACGCGTATCTTGTTTGAGAAAGGTTACATCCTTTCTTACAAGTTCGTGGAAGATGGCCCTCAAGGCACTATTAAGATTGCCTTGAAGTATGATCAAACCAACAAGACAAATGCCATCAAGTGTTTACAACGTGTTTCAACCCCAGGTCTTCGTCAGTATGTGGGTTATCGTGAGATGCCTCGCGTGCTTAATGGACTGGGTATCGCCATCCTTAGTACTTCCAAGGGAGTTATGACTAACAAGGAAGCTGCTGTGCAAAAGTTGGGTGGTGAGGTTATTTGTTATGTTTATTAATGTAAGGAGGAATGTAAGATGTCAAGAATTGGTAAATTACCCATCACTATTCCTGCAGGCGTAACCGTAACAGTTAGCCCAGAGAATGTTGTGACCGTTAAGGGTCCCAAAGGTGAACTCTCTCAGAAAGTTAATCCGATTATCACCGTTTCTGTTGAAGATGGCGTATGCCATGTAACTCGTCCGAATGATGAGAAACAGAGCCGTTCGATGCACGGTCTTTATCGCGCACTCATCCATAATATGGTAGTTGGTGTAAGCGAAGGTTATCGCAAAGTGCTGGAACTCGTAGGTGTAGGTTATCGTGTTGAACTCGCTCAGCCTCAGGTGCTGAATTTCTCGCTGGGTTATACGCACGCTATCTATCTTGGTTTGCCCAAAGAAGTGAAAGTGGAGACGAAATCCGAGCGTAACCAGAATCCCCTTGTAATCCTTGAGTCTGCCGATAAGCAACTCATTGGTCAGGTTTGTGCTAAGATTCGTTCCTTCCGCAAACCCGAACCTTACAAAGGTAAAGGTATTAAGTTCCAAGGTGAAGTTATTCGTCGTAAGGCTGGTAAATCGGCTGGTAAATAAGAAAGGAATAAGTTATGATTAAGAAAATCGCAAGAAGACTGAGAATTAAGGCTTCCATCCGCACTCGTGTTGCGGGTACTGCTGAGCAACCGCGTCTGACCGTATTCCGCAGTAACAGCCAGATTTATGCACAGGTTATTGATGACGAAAAGGGTCAGACCCTTGCAAGTGCTTCATCGCTGAGCATAAAAGATAAAATGACCAAAACAGAGAAAGCTGCTCAAGTTGGTAAGATGATTGCCGAAGCTGTCAAGAAAGTTGGAGTTGAGGCTGTCGTATTTGACCGTAATGGCTATCTCTATCATGGCCGAGTTAAATCATTAGCAGACGCTGCCCGCGAAGCAGGTCTTAAATTCTAAAAACACGTAGACAGATATGAATAGAGTTAAAACCACACAAGACTTGGAGCTCAAGGAGCGCCTCGTTGCAGTTAATCGCGTAACCAAGGTTACGAAAGGTGGACGTACATTCACGTTTGCAGCTATCGTTGTTGTTGGAAATGAGAACGGTATCGTAGGTTATGGTTTGGGTAAGGCCGGTGAAGTACAGGCTGCCATCCAAAAAGGTACTGAGGCTGCTAAGAAAAACCTTATTCAAGTGCCCGTTCTCAAGGGTACCATTCCTCATGAGCAATATGCTAAGTTCGGCGGTGCTCGCGTTTATCTCCAACCTGCGTCGCACGGTACCGGAGTGAAAGCCGGTGGTGCAATGCGTGCCGTTTTGGAGAGCGTAGGCGTTACCGACGTGTTGGCTAAGGCAAAAGGTAGTTCCAATCCTCACAACTTGGTGAAGGCTACCATCGCTGCTCTTGGCGAAATGCGTGACGCCCGTCAGGTTGCTCAAAACCGTGGCGTAAGCCTCAATGTAGTGTTTAACGGTTAATTTCATTGGAAACTATGGCTAAAATTAAAATTCAGCAAGTTCGTAGCATCATCAAATGCACGAAGAACCAGAAGCTCACAATGGCTGCTCTAGGGCTCAAGAAAATGAACCAAATCGTTGAGCATGAGGCAACTCCCGCCATCATGGGTATGGTTGAGAATGTAAAACACTTGGTAAAAGTAATTGATTAACTCTCAAAAAACAAGTAAGTTATGGAATTATATAATTTAACGCCGGCAGCCGGTTCGGTTAAAACCGCAAAACGCATTGGTCGTGGTGCTGGTTCGGGTCTGGGGGGAACCTCTACTCGTGGTCACAAAGGTGCCAAGTCGCGTTCTGGTTATTCGAAGAAAATCGGCTTCGAAGGTGGTCAGATGCCTATGCAGCGTCGTCTGCCTAAGTTCGGATTTAAGAACATCAACCGCGTTGAGTATAAGGCTATCAACCTCAGTACTCTCCAGCAGCTTGCTGAAGCAAAACATCTCGAAGTCATCGGTCTTCCCGAATTGTTCGAGGCTGGCTTTATCAACAAGTCGATGCTCGTTAAAATCCTTGGCAATGGTCAGCTGACAGCTAAACTCACTGTGAAAGCCAACGCTTTCTCAAAGAGTGCAGAGCAGGCTATTACTGCCGCCGGTGGAACTATCGAAAAAATCTAAGTTATGCGTAAATTTATTGAGACCATTCAAAATATCTGGAAGATTGAGGACCTCCGCAGTCGTTTGTTGACCACGATTCTGTTCGTGCTCATCTATCGTTTCGGTTCGTTTGTCGTTCTTCCGGGTATTGACCCGACTGCCCTCACCAGCTTGCACAATCAGACTGCAGGCGGTTTGATGGCTCTTCTGGACATGTTCTCCGGAGGTGCATTCTCCAATGCTTCGGTGTTTGCACTGGGTATTATGCCTTACATCTCTGCATCTATCGTTGTGCAACTGCTCACTATTGCGGTTCCGTACTTCCAAAAAATGCAGAAAGAAGGCGAATCCGGACGTCAGAAGATGAACCAGATCACACGCTACCTTACCGTGGCAATCCTTTTGTTCCAGGGACCAAGTTATTTGGTAAACCTTTCGGTGCAAATGGCTCAGGCCGGTCAGAGTCTTGCTATTGGCTTCAACTGGTTCACAATCAGTTCTACCATCATCCTCTGTGCCGGGTCCATGTTTGTTATGTGGCTGGGTGAGCGCATTACGGATCGTGGTGTAGGTAACGGTATATCATTCATTATCTTGATTGGTATCATTGCCCGTCTTCCGGGTGCCGTGCTGCAAGAGTTCTCGTTGCGTTTCAACGAAACGGGTAGCGGTGGTTTGATGGTGTTCTTTGCAGAAATCGTCATCCTTTTGCTCGTGTTCGCTTTCGCAATTCTGCTCGTGCAGGGTACGCGTAAGATTCCTGTACAATACGCTAAACGCGTAGTGGGTAACAAGCAGTATGGTGGTGTCCGTCAGTATATCCCTCTCAAGGTGAATGCTGCCAATGTGATGCCTATCATCTTTGCTCAGGCTATCATGTTTATTCCTATTGCTATTGTCGGTTTCCGTGCTGACGGCTCGAACGCTTTTGTTCAGGCTTTTATGGACAACAATGGCTTCTGGTATAATTTCGTGTTTGCCATCCTCATTATTGCATTTACGTATTTCTACACGGCAGTTATCATCAATCCTGTCCAAATGGCTGAGAACTTGAAGTTGAATAATGGCTTTATTCCCGGTGTTAAGCCCGGTAAGAAAACTGCCGAGTATATTGATGAGATTATGTCTCGTATCACATTGCCGGGTAGTATCCTGCTTGCCATTATTGCCGTTCTGCCTGCTTTTGCACGTCTCTTTGGCGTTAGCATGAGTTTTGCGCAGTTCTTCGGAGGAACCAGTCTGCTTATCATGGTGGGCGTGATTCTGGATACGCTGCAACAAATCGAATCTCATCTTTTGATGCGTCACTACGACGGTTTCTTTGAGAACGGTATGCGCATCAAAGGGCGTAGTGGAGCAATGGCTTATTAAACGATAAGTGTCAATGATCTATCTCAAGACGGATGAAGAAGTAGAGCTCATGCGGGAAAGTAATATCCTGCTGGGGAAGACCTATGCCGAGTTGGCAAAGGTCATCCGGCCGGGTATCACAACTGCGCAATTGGACAAAATGGCCTACGAATTCATCATGGATAACGGCGGTGAACCGGCATGCCTTAATTTCGACGGATATCCTGCCACCCTCTGTACTTCGGTCAACGAAGTCGTGGTGCATGGTATCCCGTCGGAAAAGCAGGTGCTGCAGGACGGCGACGTTATATCTGTGGATAGTTGCATACGTCTGAACGGATTTATCTCCGACTCGGCCTACACGTTTCCCGTTGGGGATGTGAAACCCGAAATTCTGCAGTTGCTGAAGACCACCAAAGAGTGCTTGTATCTCGGCATAGAGCAGGCTGTCACGGGGCATCGGTTGGGAGATATCGGAGCCACTATCCAGAATCACGCGGAAAAAAACGGTTATTCCGTTGTGCGCGAGTTCGTGGGGCATGGCATCGGACGGGATATGCACGAAGATCCGGAGGTGTGCAATTATGGCCGGCGAGGCAATGGCATCGTGCTTAAAAGCGGCATGACGCTTGCTATCGAACCGATGATTTGTCTCGGACGCCGTAATGTTATCATCGAGGACGACGGATGGACGGCGCGTACTGTTGACCGCAAACCTGCTGCTCATTACGAGCATAGTGTCTGCGTTCGCAACGGGAAAGCCGACATCTTGTCCACCTTCGATTTCATCCAGGAGGTCTTGGGAGATAGATTTATCTAATTCAATACAACTTAACACCTGTATATTATGGCAAAACAAGATGCAATTGAGGTAGATGGCACCATCACAGAGGCCTTGAGTAATGCAATGTTTCGGGTACAGCTCGAAAGCGGACATGTCATTATCGCTAACATCTCTGGTAAAATGCGTATGCATTATATCAAGATTCTTCCCGGTGACCGTGTGAAGGTTGAGATGAGCCCTTATGACTTGACTCGTGGACGAATTAGTTTCCGATATAAATAACCCGCCGGAAGTCTAGACTAATCGCTGGAAACTCCGGTCTTAAAACTCTAAAACAAAATGAAAGTTAGAGCATCAATCAAGAAGCGCAATGCGGACTGCAAGATTGTACGACGCAAAGGCAAGCTTTATGTAATCAACAAAAAAGAACCCAAGATGAAGATGCGTCAGGGATAAGCTCGACGTCTTGGTAAATCATTAAAAACAATATCCCAAAGTAAAGAATTATGGCTATAAGAATTGTCGGTGTAGATCTGCCGCAAAACAAGTGCGGTGAAGTCGGATTGACTTACATCTACGGAATAGGTCGTTCAAGCGCAAAGAAAATCCTGGCTAAGGCAGGTGTAGACCCAAGCATTAAAGTTCAGGATTGGACGGATGACCAAGCAGCTAAAATCCGTGAAATCATCGGTGCCGAATTTAAGGTAGAAGGTGATCTTCGTTCGGAAACGCAGTTAAACATCAAACGTTTGATGGATATCGGTTGTTACCGTGGAGTACGTCATCGTCTTGGCTTGCCCGTTCGTGGTCAGTCTACGAAAAACAACGCTCGTACGCGCAAAGGTAAAAAGAAAACGGTTGCTAATAAGAAGAAAGCTACCAAGTAATCAACCTAAAAAAATCTATCAAACATTATGGCAAAGAAAACAGTTGCAGCTAAGAAGCGCGTTGTTAAAGTTGACGGCGTAGGTCAACTCCACGTGATGTCTTCTTTCAACAATGTTATCGTCACGATGGCCAATGGTGATGGACAAGTCATCAGCTGGTCTTCTGCAGGTAAGATGGGCTTCCGTGGCTCGAAAAAGAATACTCCTTACGCCGCCCAAATGGCAGCACAAGATTGCTGCAAGGTCGCTTTCGACCTCGGACTCCGTAAAGTGAAAGCATACGTTAAGGGTCCTGGACAAGGACGCGAATCCGCCATCCGTGCTTGCGTAGCAGCAGGTATTGATGTCACCGAAATCGTGGACGTTACTCCCATGCCGCACAACGGCTGCCGTCCTCCGAAGCGTCGTCGCGTATAATAACTAATCGTAATTTACAAATCCTTAATTTCACAATAGAATTATGGCAAGATACACAGGACCCAAATCGCGTATTGCACGCCGTTTCGGTGAACCTATCTTTGGTCCGGACAAAGCGCTTGACAGACGTAACTATGCGCCCGGACAGCACGGTGTCAACCGCCGTAGAAAAAATTCTGAGTATGGTACACAGCTCGCAGAAAAGCAGAAAGCTAAATACACCTATGGTGTTCTCGAGCGTCAGTTCCGTCTCTTGTTTGCAAAAGCATCTCGTAAAAAAGGTATTACCGGTGAAATCCTGCTCCAGCTCCTTGAGAGCCGTCTGGACAACATCGTTTATCGCTTGGGTATCGCGCCCACACGTGCCGCTGCACGACAGATGGTTAGTCACCGTCATATCTGCGTAGATGGCAAAGTGGTGAACATCCCTTCTTACGATGTCAAACCCGGTCAGATTGTTTCCGTCCGTGAAAAAGCTAAATCCCTCGAGGTTATCGCTACCGCACTGGAAGGGTTCAATCATGGCAAATACAATTGGCTTGAATGGGACGAAGCTCAAAAAGCCGGTAAGTATCTGAATGTTCCTGCTCGTGAAGAGATTCCCGAGAATATCAAGGAGCAGTTAATCGTTGAGTTGTACAGTAAATAAACAATAGAATTCATGGCAATATTAGATTTTATTAAGCCTGATAAGGTGATCATGTTGGAGTCGAGCAACACTAAGGGACATTTCGAGTTCCGACCGCTCGAACCGGGGTATGGTATCACAGTTGGTAACGCTATCCGTCGTGTGCTGTATAGTGCATTGGAAGGATTTGCCATCTGCTCGATTAAGATCAGTGGTATTGATCATGAATTTGCTACTATCCCCGGTGTTATCACCGATGTCACCAACTTGATTCTTAACCTCAAGCAAGTTCGTTTCCTCCGCAAACCCGAAATGGATGCAGAGGGAGAAACCGCTACGCTGCGTGTCAATAAAACCACACGTTTCATGGCGGGAGACCTCAACGCTGCTCTGCAGAGTTTTGAGGTGCTCAATCCCGAACTCCTGCTCGCCGAAATGGACGAGTTGGCTGATTTCACCATCGAAATAACCATCAACAAGGGCCGTGGCTATGTGCCTGCCGATGAAAATCGCAATTCTAACGACGAAATCGGTACGCTGGCTATTGACTCTATCTACACACCTATCCGCAACGTCAAATACGCTATCGAGCCTTACCGCGTAGAACAGCGTACCGACTACGAGAAACTGGTGCTGGAGATTGAGACAGACGGCTCTATCTCTCCGAAAGATGCCCTCAAGGAGGCTGCAAAGATTCTTATCTACCACTTTATGCTCTTCTCTGATGAGCGTATCGTGCTCGAAGAGGAATCACGCAACAGCTCCACCGCACTGGATGAGGAAATCCTCCGTATGCGTCAGTTGCTCAACCAACGCTTGCAGGATATGGACCTCAGCGTGCGCGCACTCAACTGCCTGAAGGCTGCAGAGGTCGAAACTTTGGGAGAACTGGTTAAATACCACCGCGCAGACCTGCTCAAGTTCCGTAACTTCGGTAAAAAATCTCTTACCGAGTTGGATGAACTTCTGGAGCGTAACGGACTCGCTTTCGGTATGGATATTAGCAGATACAGACTCAATGAGATTAATTAACTCCGATTGTCCGGCGCGACATATCGGCTAAAAAGCAAACAAAAACAATGAGACACAATAAGAAATTCAATCATCTTGGCCGTAAAGCTGCACACCGTGCCGCTATGTTGTCCAACATGGCTTGCTCGCTCATTATGCACAAGCGCATCTCGACTACGTTGGCCAAGGCTAAGGCTCTGCGCATCTTCGTTGAGCCACTGCTCACACGTGCTAAGGAAGACACTATGGCAAACCGCCGTCTTGTCTTTTCCGAACTGAAGCAGAAAGAAGTAGTTACCGAACTCTTCCAGAATGTTGGCGAGAAAATTGCTAACCGTCCCGGTGGGTACACACGTATCCTCCGTACGGGATTCCGTCTGGGCGATGCTGCCGAAATGTGTATCATCGAGCTCGTTGACTACAATGAGAACATGCTGAAGGACACCAAGAAGGCTGCCAAGAAAACTACTCGCCGTGCGGGTAAGAAAGCGGCTGCCAAAGAGGCTGCTCCTGCTGCAGAGGCTCCCGTTGCTGAAGAACCCAAAGCCGAAGAGGCAAAGGCTGAATAAGCCTTGAGGTTGGCTATACAAAGGAAGTCGCTCATCCCCAATAGGGTGGGCGACTTCCTTTCACCCATCACCGCATTTATTTCAATACGTCAAAGAACATCTATACACCGCTCTGTAATACTCGGCGCCTTGCGCCTATAAACCGCGCTCTGCGCAATAAACCGCTTTGCAATACATCTGCGCTTTGCGCGAAAAATGCAGAATTATGCAAATAAATTTGTGCATGCCAAAAATTTTTACTACCTTTGCAGCGGATTTTAAAAACAAATAATTATGCGTAAAATTTGCTTATTGATGGCGCTGAGCTGTATGGCAGTAATGGGCGCAAAGGCAGAAAAGAATCCCTATGAAGGCGAGATAGCCACTTGGTCCGGATTTCGAAAAGGCGCTGCCTCTTTTACATTTGACGATGGAGCACCCTCTCATATAGCGGATGCCGCTCCGTTATTTGAGCAATACGGTTACAGGGCAACTTTCTACCTCGTTACTAATTGGAATCCTGATTGGTCCGGTTTTCAAGACATGGCTGATAAAGGGCATGAGATAGGCAGTCATAGCAAAACACATGGGCAGAACATGTCCGGTGAAGAAGCTTCGTCAAAAGGAATCATCCAATCGAATATTCAACAGAAATATGGTTGTACTTCGGTTGCTTATCCTAATTGCAATGTACCGAACACGGAAGCCGTGCTCCAGAATTATATCGCCGGTCGTATATGTAATGGCAGTTGGGCCGGCATGGCTGATATAATGGGTAAAGACGGTCCGAGTGATTGGTGCAAAGTGCCGGCTCTCATGACAGGAGCGAATGGTACAATCAGCAATACAAATGATTTTACGTCAAAACTTCAAAATGCCATAAACTCCGGCGGATGGGTAGTCTTCCTGACATTTGGTTTTATAGGAAAGAACAACGGAAATGCCACCTATTCTCCTACTGATATAACTGCCATAGCTGGCGCGCTCAAATGGGCGAATGAGAACGACGATGATATATGGGTTGCCCCGCTTCGGGATGTAGTTATGTACTGCAAGGAACGAAAAGCAGCGTCCTTTAATGTCAAGTCGCATAGTGATGAAAGTGTGGTGTACGAACTGACTCATTCTATTGCAGATAACATAAGCGAGTATGATTATCCGCTTTCTTTGCGTGTATTGATGCCCGAAGGATGGGCAGATGTGAAAATAACACAAGCCGAGGCAACTCTTTCTTATACAATCGATGCCGGTTGGGTATATTTTGATGCCGTTCCTAATGGGGGAGATATTATTCTGCAAAATGCTTCCTTACTAGCCCTTGAGCAAACGAACCAAGATTCGAATGCGAACTGTAGCAAACTCTTCCGTGACGATCACATCTTCATTCTTCGCGGGGATAAGACCTATACGCTTCAAGGACAGGAGGTAAAGTAATCTTTCACCCCTGCTATTTTGAGGGTGCCTACCTTACCACTCCGTTAGCACTCTTTACCGTCACAGGACTATATCTATCGTCGGCTTATCGTCAGCTTATCGTCCCGTATCTGTCCCATATGTCGCTCGTAAATCGCAAGTAAGGGGATAACTTCCGAAAAAATCACCAAATATTTGCACAATTCAAAAAAAAGTTGTACCTTTGCGCGCTAAAACAAATACAGAACAAAAACTGCCAAAGTGGCAGCAACGCCGATATGGCATGGATATTGCAAATACATAGGGGAAAACAAATAAAATAACCCCCTAACGATAGGAGATAAACCCATTATGAGTAAACACAATCATAATCACAAACACGAAGAACCCGAAACAATAACGGAACAGACGGTGGAAACACAAGAAACAGAAACATCAACCGCCCAAGAAGAACTTTCCGAATTGGACCTGCTGAAACAAAACCTGCAGGCTGCGCAAGACAAAGTGGCAGAACTGGAAGACCTCAAACTGCGCCAAATGGCAGAGTTCGACAACTATCGCCGTCGTACCCAAAAAGAGAAACTGGAGCTGATGGATTCGGCAGGAGAAGGCATCTTCCGTGACATGTTGCCGCTGATGGATGATTTCGAACGTGCGATGCAACACCTTAGGACACAAACAGCCGATACCGGCAATGCGGAAAACAATGCCATGTTGGAAGGCGTGGAGCTAATCTATCAGAAGTTCCTTACATTCCTGGAACAACATAAAGTGACACCCATCCAAACCGAAGGACAGCCTTTCTCCACCGACTTGCACGAAGCCATCACAACCTTTGCTGCAGGCGAAGACAAGAAAGGACAGATTATCGATTGTACTCAGAAAGGGTACAAACTGGGTGATAAAGTCATCCGGTTTGCCAAAGTGGTTGTGGGGGAGTAAAACAGAGAAAGATGAAAGGGAATTGATATGGCAGAGAAAAGAGATTACTACGAAGTGCTGGATGTGGCAAAAACCGCCACAGCCGAAGAGATAAAGAAAGCTTACCGCAAGAAAGCTATCCAGTACCATCCGGACAAGAATCCCGGAGATAAGGCTGCTGAAGAAAAGTTCAAAGAGGCGGCCGAAGCTTACGAGGTGTTGAGTGACCCGCAGAAACGCCAGCGTTACGACCAGTTTGGTTTTGCAGGCGTGCAAGGACAAGGTTTCGGAGGCGGACAAGGAATGACCATGGAGGACATTTTCGCCCACTTTGGCGACCTCTTCGAAGGTGCAGGGTTCGACATGGGGGACTTCTTCGGCGGTCGTGGAGGCCGACAGGGTAGGAGAGTGCGCCGCGGCTCGGATCTCCGCGTGAAAGTACGCCTGACTCTGGAAGAAATTGCTACAGGCGTGGAGAAAAAAATCAAAGTTCGTAAACTCGTACCCTGTAAAGATTGTAACGGCAGCGGCAGTGCCGACGGCAAAGAAGGTCAGCCCTGTCCCACTTGTCACGGTTTGGGACGCGTGGTACGCACACAGCGTGGCATATTCGGCATGATGCAAGTGCAGGAAGAGTGCCCTACCTGTCATGGCGAAGGCAAAGTGATTGTCAACAAGTGCCCGAAATGTGGTGGCGAAGGTGTTGTGCGTGACGAGGAGATTATCACCATCAAGATTCCTGCCGGCGTCAGTGGCGGTATGCAGATTCCCGTTGAAGGTAAGGGAAATGCGGCACCGCACGGAGGCATAAACGGCGATTTGCTCGTGCTGGTGGAAGAAGAACCGCACAAAGATTTGCTGCGTGACGGAAGCGACCTTGTTTACAACCTCTTGCTGGATATGCCGACAGCCATCTTGGGCGGACAGATACTCATTCCGACCCTGCAAGGCGATGTGAAAGTGACCATCACGCCGGGTACACAGCCAGGAAAAGTGTTGCGTCTGCGCGGAAAAGGCTTGCCGGTGATTGACCAATATGCACGGCAATACGGCACAGGTGACCTGCTGATAAATGTCGGTGTGTATGTGCCGGAACATCTCAATAAAGAAGAGAAAGCTCTGATTGAGAAATTGCAGAATTCAGATAACATCCGCCCCGGCAGTTCGGATAAGAAAAACTTCTTCCGTAATTTGTTTGGAGGATAACCGGTTCATTGTATGAAGCACAGACTAATCATAACCGTTGTGACAATCCTGTTGGGTGCAAGCGTGGCTTGTGCCCAAAAGTTTTTATATGATGTGGATTTTGTGCTCAATTTCGACAACCGTGAAATCAACCATTCGTACGAACCTTCCGGCACTATTTTCGGTTTCCGCTTAACGCCTTCCATCGGCGTAGGATTGGCGGATTCGTTGGGTGGAACCCACCGTTTGATGGCAGGTGTCAGTTACATTCAGCCTTGCGGCGCTGACTGGCGGCATGTCACGGTCACACCTACGGCTTTCTACCACTACACCTATCGTGGTTTTCAGATGCACATGGGCTTCGTTCCCTATCTGGAACTGCCGGAGGCTCTGCCCGATTATTTGCGCAGTGACTCGCTGGCGTTTGCTTATCCCAATATTCAGGGTGCTTTGTTCCAATACCATTCCCGTTGGGGTTATGTCATGGCTTTGTGCGATTGGCGTGGCATGATGAGTCATGATACGCGTGAAGCCTTCCGCATTGTGGGAGGCGGTAAGTTCTCGTACGATTGGCTGACTGCAGGAGGTTTTGCCCAAATGAACCATCTCAGCCATAATGCCGATACCATCACCGGTGTCTGCGATGACATTGTGCTTAATCCCTTGGTGGGTTTCACCGTGGGACAATACACCCCGCTCGATAGCCTCAGTCTCCAAGTCGGATACTTAGGCGGTTTGCAGCGTGACCGAAAATATGGACCCAGTCAATGGACAAATGGCTTTGTCGCAGAGTTCTACTTGGGATGGAAATGGATAGGCTTCCGCAACAGCCTATATGTCGGACAAGACCAAATGCCCCTTTATGCCACGTACGGGCAGTTGCTCAATCAGGGAGACCCGCGTTTTCGTGCGGAACTCTATAACCGCACCGACCTCTTCTTTTATATCGTCCGCCGCAGTTTCGTCACTTGCTACGCGGGATGGAGTCTCTTGCTCACCGACCATGGTACTATCAGCAATCAGCAGCAAATCGTTTGCCGTTTCTCGCTGGACGGACTGCTGCGCAATCCATCTAAGAAGAAAATACGAACCCTCAGTTGGCGGTAAGCTGCGGCTCTAATCGCTTTCTGTACACAATTGATACACACAACCAATGAAAAACAGACTTTTCTACTTACTGCGATACTACCTTCTCTGGGTGGCATTCTTCGCTCTCCAAAAGCCCATCTTTATGTTCGCACAGCATCGCCTTATGGGACAGGTAGAGTGGACCGATTATCTGGCTGTTATGTGGCACGGACTGCCTCTGGACCTAAGCGTTGCAGCCTATATCTCCATCGTTATGGGCGTATGGCTTTGCGTCAGTTTCTGGATACCTAAACAAATCTGGCAGAAAGTGGCAGATACCTTCACCGTACTCTGTCTGGGCGTGGCTCTACTGGTGTTCTTTGCCGACAACGGATGTTTCCCCAGTTGGGGCTATCATTTGGACAAGACGCTCTTCGTCTTTCTCCGTTCCCCGCGTGCCGTGTGGGCATGTGCCGAGTCGTATGTGTGGCTGTTGGGCGGTGCTGTCTATGTCGGTGGATGGGTGATGTGCGCGGGTGTCGGTTATTGGGCATTTGTCATTGGGCATGGCGATGACCGCACGTGGCGGCTCACAGCCACTTGGCAACGCAAGGCGCTATATACAGCCTTGATGTTCATCGTTTCGGCATTGCTGTTCCTGCCTATTCGCGGCAGTTTCTCTGTTTCTACGATGAATACGGGGCGTGTCTATTTCTCCGACAATCAGATGCTTAACACTGCCGCCATCAATCCGCTGTTTAATATCGCCGAATCAATCGGAGAAAATGCGTTTGATGTCAAGAAATACACCTACATGCCTTCCGAAGAAGCCGCATCGTGTGTCCGCGAGATGTTCCCCTCCTCGTCTTCGGAGGAAACAAAACAGCAGTGGTTCATCACGTCGCGTCCGAATATTGTATTGGTTATACTGGAGAGCTTCTCGCACAATGCGTGGAGTGCCATGCCGCATTTGCAACAGTTGGCGGAAGAGGGTATCTATTTCAGCAATGCCTATGCCGCCAGTTATCGCACGGATAGAGGCGTCGTTGCTATTCTGAGCGGTTTCCCCGGACAACCCACTTCATCGCTGATGACGGTGCCGTATAAGTCACAGGCTTTGCCGGGATTGGGCAAATCGCTTCGGGCTGCCGGTTATCAGACGGCTTTCTATTATGGCGGAGATGAAGATTTCACCTGTATGCGTTCCTATCTCATTAGTCAGGGATTTGATGACCGTATATCCGACCATGATTTTCCTATTCAGGACCGTATGTCCAAATGGGGTGTTCCTGACCATGTGCTTTTCCATCGTGCGGAAAAAGATATCGTACAAAAATCCGAAAAGGCTTTGGCAGAAGGAACAGGACCGAGATTGGATGTTGTGCTTACGCTCAGTAGTCATGAACCCTTTGAAGTGGATTATCACCATTTGTCCAATCCTTATCTGAACTCCGTAGCATATACCGATAGTTGTATAGGCGGCTTCGTCTCTGCCCTTCGTCAGTCAGCGGTGTGGGATAGCACCCTTCTCGTCTTTGTGGCGGACCACGGCTATCCCTATCCCGAAACGCTCCAACGCCACGAACCGGCACGCTATCATATTCCCGTTGTTATTGCTGGTGGCGCAGTCAAAGAATCCCTTCTCATAGAGCAAACGTGTGGCCAAATAGACCTTGTGCCTACTTTGTTTAGTCAGTTAGGTTTACCCACCGAGCAATATACCTTCGGCAAGGATATGTCTAATACGGAGACTAACCCCTTTGCTTTCTTCGCCTATAACGACGGTTTCGGGCTGATCACTCCGCAAGACACAGTGGTTATCGATGCCAAAGCCAATTGTTTGCTCACAGGGACAGAGGGAGAAACCAATCGGCGTGCCCGCGCTTTTGTGCAACGTGTAATGGAAACGATTGAAGAGTTATAACATGAAAGTGAAACACTACATCGCAGCAATTGGGGTTTGTCTTCTTTTCTGGGGGATAACCTTTTGTGGAATGCGCGGCAGTTTTCAGCGTTATCCGCTAAAGGTGAGTTTTGCCTATTTCTGCAATAATCCTTTCTATAACAAGTTGGGAATAAATCCGATTTTTAATATTATCAAGAGCGCGGAATATGGAAATATAGGCATCCCCAAGGAATTGGCAGCCATTGATGAACAGGAGGCCATAGCGTATGTGCAACGCGAATTGGGTATAGTGCCGACGGATACGCTGAATCCGATTGTGCGGAAAGGAACGTCTGTACAGCGGATTGCGGGCAAACCGAATGTCGTGCTCATTTTCATGGAGTCGATGACGGCGGATAATTTGGAGAAAAAAGGTACAGACGGCCAATACCTGACTCCCTATTTGAGAAGTTTGAGAGACAGTAGTATTTGGTGGAGCAATTGTTATTCCACAGGCATTCACACCAATAACGGAATAGTCGGCGTACATTATGGCTTCGTCCCCAATTTTGCCAAGACCATTATGGATGTGAATTCCGATTTATACACGGGGCTTCCGTATTACTTGCAGCGTGAAGGCTACGAGACGATGGCTTTTGTTACAGGCAATCCTCAGTATGATAACATGAATTCTTTCTGGCGGGATAATCATATTGAAGAAATATATTCGCTGTATGATTATCCGAAAGAGATGCAGGTAAACAATTTCGGCGTTTCGGATGACTATATGTTTCAGTGGGGACTGAATAAGTTGAACGAAAAAGCAGCAACAAGGCGGCCGTTTTTTGCATCCTTCCTGACGGTTAGTAATCATGGTCCGTATATCGTGCCGGAGGCTTATGTGGGAAGGGCGGATAAACCGGAAGAACAGATTATCGCGTATGCGGACGATGCTCTCCGGCAGTTTGTAGAGACGGCTAAACAGACTGATTGGGGAAAAAATACGCTCTTTGTATTGGTGGCGGATCATGGCGCAACATCCCAATCCATGTATGAAATGGTATTGAGTTATAATACGATACCTGTGTTCTTGTTGTATGATGGGTTGGAACCGCAAGTAATAGGGAAGGTATCTTCACAAATAGATGTCTGGGAAACGGTGCTGAGTATGCTTGGCATCGACTATGAGAACAATTGTTTGGGTATTGATGTGTTGAACGAAAGCCGTCGCTATGCCTTTTTCGTCAGCAATGAACATTTGGGCGTTGCGGATGGCGAGTTCTTCTGGTGCTACAGCATCAATAGCAAACGTGAATGCCTGTATCGCATAGGAAGTGGTGAGAATATTCTTGTAAATGAACCGGAAAGGGCTGGTGATATGCGCCGATTTGGTATGAATATGCTTCGCGTCAACCTCCTTGCGATAGAAAAGAAATGGACGGAACCAAAGAAAGATAAAGCATGGGAGGAATAAAATGATGACAGATATGAGACCTTTCTATAGAACAATGGCTTATTTGGTGGGAGCACATGTGCTGGGGCTGCTTGCCATGACCATGTGCCGTGTAGTATTGTTGCTGAGCAACATGCCGGCAGAGGGTGTTGATTGGACATTACTTCTCACAGCGATGGCCATAGGTGTCAAGTTCGACAATCTGATAGCCTGCTATTTGTCAGCACTACCTTTTGTGGTTCTGCCGATTCTTTCTCTTTGTCTGCTTGGCCGCGCATCGCAGGAAAGAGTTATGAGTAAAGCGGCAAAGGTGGCGGCTTGGTATTATGGGGTGTTATATGCCTGCGTGATTATTATTGAAGTTTCCAATGCGCGCTATTTCCATTTCTTCGAGAACCACTTGAATATATCGGTTACGGAGTGGTTTGGCTTCGTGGGTGATACGGCAGGATTGATATTTGGCGATTCTGTGAATTGGATGTTCCTTGCTGTGGCTGTATTGTTGATTGTGTTGTACGAAATAGCCCTGTGGGGTATATATAGATTTTATAATCAATCGCTAAAGGGATGAAGATTGCTTTTGATGCAAAACGGGCTTTCTGGAACAATCGTGGATTGGGCAATTACAGTCGCGATGTGATTCGTCTACTGGCTACTTATGCGCCGGCAAATGAATATTTCCTTTGCGGTGTGCCCAATAGGCAGCGCGAAACATTGTTGAGGCAGGGAACGGTTGTCGCCCCGGAGGGATGGTGGAAATATCTGCCTTCGCTTTGGCGGAGTGGAGGGATGCTTTCGCAGTTGCAGGGTATGGATGTCTATCATGGTTTGTCGGGGGAATTGCCATGGGGAATAGAGAAAACCGGCATTAAGTCGGTGGTAACAATGCATGATGCCATCTTTGTGCGTTATCCTGAATTGTATAGCACCACTTACCGTTGGCTCTTTACCAAGAAGGTGCAGTATGCGTGCAATGTGGCGGATGTCATTATTGCCATTTCGGAGCAGACCAAACGTGACCTTGTAGAATTTTTCCACGCCGACGAAAAGAAAATCCGTGTTGTTTATCAGGGATGTAGCAATATCTTCCGTGAATCGGTTACGGAACGGCAAATCGCAGAAGTACGCCGGAAATACGCTTTGCCGGATTGTTATCTGTTAGATGTGGGGGCGATAGAACCAAGAAAAAACATGAAGAACCTGTTGAGGGCGATGGCTGTTGCCGGTGTGTCTCTTCCTCTTGTCGCAATAGGCGGAAAGAGCCGTTATGCGGACGAGATTGCGATAGAAGCAAAGCGTTTGGGCGTAGATCTTCGGATGTTGCACAATGTTCCTTTTGCCGATTTTCCCGCCATCTACAAAGCTGCGGAAGTGATGTGCTATCCAAGCATCTTTGAAGGGTTTGGCATACCTATTTTGGAGGCGATGTGTGTCGATACACCGGTGCTGACCAGTACGGGAAGTTGCTTTGCAGAAACAGGTGGTGATGCCGCATTGTATGCGGATCCCCTCAACCCGAAAGAAATAGGTACGCAGTTATTGCGTATTCTGAATGAGGATGGTCTGAGAAAAGAAATGATACAAAAAGGACAAGAGCAGGCCGCCCGTTTCACGGACGAGCGGGTAGCTGCGAATCTGATCAAAATATACGAAGAATTGAGATAACGGATGATGATGCGATGAATACAATAGCGATCATAGGGGCAAGTTATTTGCAGCGTCCATTGGTGGAAAAGGCCAAGGAGATGGGCTTGAGAACAATTTGTTTTTCATGGCCTGAAGGTGCAGTTTGTAAAAATATTTGTGATGTTTTTTATCCTGTCTCTATTGTAGAAAAAGAAAGCATTCTTTCCCTTTGTCAGAAAGAAAAGATAGCTGGTGTGTGTACAATAGCCAGTGATGTGGCGGCTCCAACGGTAGCGTATGTCGCCAATAAGATGGGGTTAATAGGTAATGATTATGAAACGGCTGTCTGCGCCAACAATAAGTATTTGATGCGCCAAGCCTTTATGAAAGCAGGTGTGGCTTGTCCAAAATTTGTTTGTGTGGACAATGGGGCAGAGTTTTCATTTCAGAACGAAATGACACTGCCTCTTATTGTCAAACCTTCCGATCGTTCAGGGAGTTTGGCGGTAGCAAAGGTGGAAATATGGGAAGAACTGTTGCCTGCAATCCGAAATGCGCAGGATGTCTCATTTCGGCATCAGGCCATAGTAGAAGAGTTTGTCGAGGGGAGGGAGATTAGTGTGGAGTTTATATCATATAAGGGGAAACATTATCCTTTGCAGATAACCGACAAAGTGACGACCGGTGCTCCTCATTTTGTGGAATTGGAACATCATCAGCCTGCTGATTTATCACAGATGATGTATGAGCAAATCTATGCAATCACAACGAAGGCACTTACAGCTCTTGGAGTCACTAATGGCGCCAGTCATTCTGAATTTAAAATAACGGATGATGGCCGTATCGTAATAATAGAAATTGGTGCAAGAATGGGAGGCGATTTTATCGGGTCGGATTTGGTGCAACTAAGTACGGGATATGATTTTTTGCGTGGGGTGATACAAGTGGCATTAGGAGATTTCAAAGAACCTGTTCTGCCGGAATATAAATGCTCTGGCATATATTTCCTAAGTGCAGACACGGAACAGGTGAAGTATTATATCGAACATTGCCGTGATTATCCGGAGATTGTGATGGCAGAACAAACGGATGATGTATTGCGTCATATTACATGTAGTAGTGAGCGTAGCGGTTATTTCGTATATCAAGCAACAGAAAAATATAAAATTTAAGAATGCCAATTATTTTATACTATGAATGAAGAATTGATAACAGGCCTTGAATTTATGGGCGATCGGGTGATAAAAAGACTGAAATATTGTGGAGAGCACGTCTTTGTTTATCCGTTAGCAAAGATCATTAGGGCTGAAAATATGACAATAGATGACTTTAGCCGTATAGGTGACTATACTTATATTGATGCTGGTAAAAAAGTCGAAATAGGCAAGTATACCATGATTACGTGGCATGTTGTGATAGAAGGGGGAGCCGAGACGTTTATCGGTAATCGTGTGTTTATCGGTCCCGGTGCCAAACTTCTAACATCCACTTATGCACTTCATGGATATTATTCCAATGAATTTCTACCCGCTGAAACAAGAGCTTTTCAGTATGGTAATATACGAATCAAAGATGATGCCTACATAGGTGCGAATGCTGTGATTATGCCGGGTGTGACGATTGGGGAAGGTGCTGTGGTCGGAGCGAATGCATTTGTAAGCAGAGATTTGGAACCTTGGGGAATTTATGTAGGTTCTCCGGCACGGAAGGTAAGTGAACGTCAAAAGCCGACAGAGGAACGTAAGAAAATTATTGATCAAATGGATTGGTCACAACATTTTTAAGATAACAAATAATATGATAGAAAGACCACTGATATCTATAGTCATACCGGAATATAACGGGGCAGGAATGGTCAGAGAACTCGTAGAGCGTATCAAAAAAAGTGTTTCCGTTATATCTGATAACTTCGAGATTATTTTGGTAAATGATGCATCGCCGGATAATGCTTGGGATGAAATATCTAAGGTTTGTCAGGAAGATCCCCGTGTGGTGGGATTGGATTTGAGTAGAAATTATGGACAACATTATGCGATTTCTGCGGGATTGCACTATGCAGGAGGAGAATGGGTTGTCGTAATGGATTGTGACTTGCAGGATGTGCCGGAGGAAATTCCACATTTGTACGCAAAAGTGCAAGAAGGCTATGATATTGTTATGGTACGTCGTATTGCCAAGCATGTCGGTTGGTGGAAAAATCATTCATCAATATGGTTTCATGCAGCGATGGGATTATTAAGTGGTATGAAATCAGATTCAACCTTATCCAACTTTAGTATATTACACAGAAAAGTGGTTATGCAAATAAATCGCCTTCCGCAACAGTCTCGTTCCTATGGAGCAATGCTTAACATGTTAGGATATCACAAGGCATATTTAGAGATTGCTCAGGCTGCCAGAGGAGAAGGACACTCCGGATATACATTGCGTAAGTTACTCGATTTATCTACTAATATTATTATTGCAACGACCAATCGACCTTTGCGATTCGCTATTGCTTTGGGATTCTTAATGTCCTTCATCTCTTTTTTATTGGCATTCTACAACGTTGTTGCGAAACTAATCGGAATTGTGGACTTGAGTGGCTATACTTCAACAATCTTTTCCATTTGGTTTGTCGGAGGGCTGATTTTGTTAGTTATGGGAATCACAGGATTGTATGTGGGAAAGATTTTTGATCAGGTAAAGGGACAACCGCTTTTCGTCGTTCGAGAATCCATTAATTTGAAAGAGAATTCAGAAGAAAAATAGGAATGAAGTACTGGATTTATTATATTATCCTGATTCTTGCCATCGGAATATATTCCTCCGTTGGAATGTTTACTCGCTTTGCTGCTGAGTATGCGTTTTTTAGTTGGCAGTATATCCTTTGGGTGCTGTGTGCAATGATTGTTCTTGGTGTGTATGCAGTCATTTGGCAGCAGATTTTATGCAAAATGAATGTAGGAGTTGCGTATGTGTTTCGTGGATTGGCTATATTGTTCTCACTTTTGATATCCCATTTTGTTTTTGCAGAAAGTATTACGGTGAATAATATGATAGGAGCGGTATTTATCATGTCGGGCATAGTGATGTTTGCTTGGCTTGACAATAAGGAAAGGCTATTGGATAATTAATGTGGTATATTCTTGTTATAATATCTGTCTTTATCGCGGCTTGTGCACAAATGTTGCTAAAAAAGGCTACGAAACAGCACTATGCTCCAATCTGGCGTCAATATATCAATCCTTGGGTAATAGGAGGGTATGCTATTTTAGGATTGACAATGTTATCCAATATTTTTGCGATGAGTAAGGGAGTAAAACTCAAAGAAGCAAGCACCATTGAATCACTAAGCTATCTTTTTGTACCGGTTTTGGCATTCTTCTTTTTCGATGAACGTATCACATGGCGCAAAGCGTGCGCTATCGGCATTATAATAGTTGGAATACTTATCTTTTTCAACTAATGAAAGTTTATGAATATACCTTTTAACAAACCTTATCTTACCGGTAAAGAAACGGAGTATATGGTACAAGCCGTTCAGAATGGACAATTGTCCGGTAATGGTGAGTTTACAAAGAAATGTCAAACATTCTTTCAGGAGCGTTATGGATTCCGTAAATGTCTGCTTACGACATCTGGCACCGATGCATTGGAAATGTGTGCAATGCTTTGTGGCTTGCAGCCTGGCGATGAAGTAATAGTACCGAGTTATACGTTTGTTTCTACGGCATTGGCTTTTCTGCGCGAAGGGGCAAAGGTGGTGTTCGCGGATAGTATGCAACGCAATCCCAATCTGGATGCAGAAACGATAGAATCCCTCGTTACACCGCGCACGCGCGTTATTGTTCCCGTGCATTATGCCGGTGTGGCTTGCGATATGGATGCGATAATGGCTGTTGCCAAGAAGCATAATCTTCTTGTCGTTGAAGATGCAGCCCAAGCTATAAATAGTTATTATACCTCAAACGTCCGGCATCAAACTTTATCCCTTGGCGGTATAGGTCATCTGGCTGCATTTTCGTTCCATGAGACCAAAAACGTAACTGCCGGTGGAGAGGGAGGACTCTTGGTGGTAAATGACGGACAATTCCTCCGCCGTGCAGAAATTCTTTGGGAAAAAGGAACCAATCGGGCTGAATTTTTCCGAGGTGCTGTCAATAAGTATGGTTGGGTGGATATGGGGTCCAGTTTCCTTCCGGCTGAAATAAATGCTGCCTTCTTGTGGGCGCAACTTGAGAACTTGGATACTATTCAGCAGAAACGTATCGCTTTGTGGAAATGCTATTACGAACATTTGTCGCAAATGCAGAATGTTTCTTTCTCTTTGCCCGATTTGCCGGATTATGCTACCAACAATGCACACCTGTTCTATATCACTTTCCCGACATTGGACGAACGTACGGCGTTTATTCAATTCTTGAAAGAACATAACATATCGTGTGTATTCCATTATCTGTCTCTTCATGCCAGTCCTTTTTATCGGGATAAACATGATGGGCGTGTACTGCCGGAATGCGACAGATATGCCGATACATTGGTTCGTCTGCCGATGTATTATGAACTGACCTTTGACGATATTGACCGTATTTGTGATACAATCCGAATGTTTTATGCAAACCGATAAAATCAAACAATTCTTTGTCCGTTATCAGATTTTTTTGAAAATACTTGCAGTGATAGTTGCTGCAATTCCGTTTGCTATCTGTTTTATATATGAATCTGTTTATTGCGACAGCGCGTATTATTTGGCCATAAGTGAGCGCGTTTCGGAAGGATTCCTATTATATCGGGATGTCCATTGTGGTTACGCCCCTCTTTGGTTCTATTTGGCGGCGGGAGTAAGGATGTTGTTTTGTATACCCTTGGGATGTTATTGGCCGTATTTGTTAGTATACGATTTGTTTTATTTGGCCGCGGGAATAATCTTGTATAAATTGATAAAAAACTTTACGGAGAATAAGTCCATCGCCTTTTTTTGTGCATGGTTATTTTTCCCATTGAGCTTTTGGCAATATGGATATGCCGTATTGTTAGAGATTCCATCGGTATTTTTTGGTCTGCTGTCATCTTGGTTGATTATTCGTTTAGGTGGAAAAACATACTGGCATTATCTTTGGATTGGGGCTATTGCGTCTATGGCTTTTTTAACAAAGCAATATGGGGCAGGGTTCTTGATTTTGGATATCTATTTGATTTTGTTTTTTGGGAATAGCAGTTGGAAATCAATTGCGATTTTTCTTGTTGGATATCTATTGCCAATTTTGGCCTGTATTTTGATATGGCAACAGGATATATTGATGCTGTTCAGCAATGGTTATGGCACAACGACAGCTGTCAGCGCAGGGCGGGATGTGTCTCTTTTGAGTAAACTTGGGGATATTGTTAATAATGGGTTGCGTTTTTGTGGCGATGCGTGTCCTGCTGCATTAGTAGGGTTGTTGATTGTCTGGAACTCAAAACAACAGAACCGTTTACGATACTTCATGTTCGCTCTTTGTGGCATTTTGGGGTTTGCATTGCAATTTTATTTTAGTTCTGCCCGCCATTATAGAATTTTTATGATTCCCTTCGCGTGTTTATTGATGGCGGAGATGCTTGTTACACAGACTCCTCTGTGGTTGAGTTGGATAAAGTATTTGGCTATTCTATGGACGGTTGGTGCATCGCTCTATAATGCTTATCATATAGTTGATTTCAGGTTGGATGACTATACTCCGGATGATAGAAAGACTATTTCCTGTAATATTAGGCAATATGTACCGGAATCGGATATTCTTTGGCCTACACAAGGCAGTTATTTTGATGTGGTTTTCACTACCTGTACACGTGTTCCCAACTTATCCACGGTAGCATACTCGTTTGGCCCCCTTGGATTGGATGAGGAAAAGGCTATGGAACAACTGAAGGCGGCTCAATGGGTAGTGCATAATCCAATGGAAATAGATGAGTCTGCTCATTATTTAACAGATAGTGTGTTACATTATATAGAGCAATTCCCGTCAATATTAATTAGTTCAAGAAAAGGTGTGCGCTTGTATAGGATGGAAAAGGGGGCTACGATAGTACCTTTGGCTCCTCGGTAAACTCTCGGTCCGTTTTCGGACCATTCTCGGTCCAATCTCGGTCCATCTTCGGTATGTCATTTTGTTGAAAACGATGCGTTGCGATACTCTCCAGAATTAAGAATGCCGATAAAAGATAGATGGCATTCATTCTGCTCCAAATGCATTCAACACACATCATTATGGCAAAACAAATCAAAGCGGAAATGGTTTCTTTGCGCACTTGTAGCGGACAACAAAGAGGGGTTGCACATATAATTATCAGCAGCAGAAATATGCCGATAACGCCCAATTCCATCCATGTCTGTAAATAATAATTGTGTGGACCGAAAGTGTAAGTTTGTATGGTAGGGTCTTCCGATTGTTTGTAATAACGTAACATCATGTCATTTGCAGAACCTGCGCCCTTTCCCAATAAACCGTATTCTTTGTAATGGGCCAATGCCGTTGCCCAAATTGCGGGTCGGTATTCTTCTTCACAATACCGTGTCATATTGACTTCTTGTGTTGTAATGTGTAGATTGGTGAACAGCATCTGAAAACGTGGGGATGTTATCACAATGCTTGCACTGAAGATGCATATCACTGCCGCAATCGCATATCGTTTCCATCCTTTTATTGCGGTCATAGCGGCATAGAGCAATAGGCATACCATTGCGATTAGTCCGATTCGGCTTTCGGTCAGTACAATGCCGGTACAAAGTCCCGCCATGGCAACAAATGTAATTACGGCACCTTGTATCTTACCCCATGTGGCCTGTAAATACATCAGGATGGATTTATAAAAACTTAATCCTATCAGCAACGACAAACAGAAATAGGTGCGATGTTTTAAACCCATAACAGGACCGGAACCGAGATAGTTGTACCAATAAACGCCGTAGTATTGGGGTATCAATTCATCGGTTTGATAGGCATAATTGACCAAACAATAACCCGCAATGGCTGCAAAGCAACTCATTACCCAAACTAATTTGATATGGATAGGTTTGTAGTAGGTGCTTAGACCTACTATGCTGATTATCAACACGGCGAATAAAGAAACGTGTTTCCCTATTTCATGCAGTCCGAGTGAAACGTTTTCTGCCCATAACAGGGATGTGGTTTCCCACAGGATGAAAGCACAAATCAGTATTTGAGGCAATAGCCACCGGCCTCGTTTGTAATTTTCCAACTGCATCCAACGCCCCTCCAATAGCCATGTAATCAGCCAAATTACCCACAATGGTCGCATCCAAGCCAGAGGAAATGGCAATGTAACAACAAAAGCAAGGAAAGCAATATAGTTTAACTTTCCTGTCGCAGCTTGCCAAATTTGTATATGGGAGAGACTGTTATTCATTATATATCGTCCACATTTTGTTGAAAAAGACATCGTATGTATAGTGGCGGTTGAAGTCGTTTTGCGCCTCTGTTGCCATTCTTTTTCGTAATTCTGGGTCGTTAATCAATGTTCTCAGGGCTTCCACCCAAGGACGGATTTGCGAGGGAGGGCATAGCATTCCGCTTCGTCCGTGTTCTATCAGTTCAACCTCTGCACCATTATCTGATGCTACACATGGCAGCCCCATTGCCATTGTGTCTAACAGAGCAATACCACAAGCTTCAGGAACAAGACTTGGCATAATCGCAATCTGGTAGTTGGGAATATGTTCCCATATATTGGTGCAGAAACCTAATAAACGGATGCGCTCTTTGGCACGACATGCCCCCAATGCTTTCTCCCAACGCGCTTGCTCTTTCTGCGGAACGGCACCTGCTATGTGCAATTCAAAGGGCGTATCTAATAATTGCTCGGCAATGTCCAACAGTAGATAGACACCCTTTTCTTCGCATACTCGCCCGTGGTAAAAAATACGTGGAACGTCCACATCTTGTCTGCAAATTTGTTCTGTAACAGGTGCTGTTACGCTGTTTATCAGTACTTGTACATTGCGGAATGGGCACTTCTTGTCGGGAAATGCGGACAGATATTGCCGCTTCACGAACTGACTGACACAAATCAGCGTATCAATTTTTCGATAACTCCATTGCCACAGCAAACTATGTTTTGCTGTTCGGATAAGGTGTTGCGTTGCAATCAGCCGGTATTTGTAAAAATGTTTGGCTACGGCAGCCTGAAAATAGGCAATACGGTTATTCAGATGAAGAATATCCACATGGTTCTGTTTGAGCCATATGGCTAATTGATAGCCTGCAAAAACACTAAAACGCCATAGTTTTCCGGTATAGTTGAACGCAGGGCATTCACCCAATTCGCTGAAACGCTCCACCATCTTTGCATCGCTATGAGGAGGAAAAAGAAACAATATACGAACATCTTTTTCGGCTTTCAGCGTCCGGGCAAGGTCATATACATATTGTTCACCTCCTCCCCAACCGGGAGATGCTATGTAGTAAGCAATGGTCATGCTTGATAATGTTTCCTCCATTCTGCCCATTTGGCGTCATCTTGGGTCTTTAGTTTTACATGCAGAATGGCATAGTTATCCTCTTTGGGCAAATGCCAATAAAGCAGATGTCCGTGAATGCGTTCGTGTAAAGGTCTGCGCCAACGGATCCTATTGGGGCGGTTCTTGTATAGTCTTCCTTGATAGTCTGGCCATGCCACCCGCTCTTCAACAATACCTCCTTCCGTTTGTTGGAAGAGATTGATGCGCGGTATTTTGAACAGTTCAATCCAGGGGTGTTTGCCGATGATTTCGCGTAAGTGTTCCAATAACCATGGCTGGGGCAGTTCATCTGCATCCAGTTGAAAGATGAAATCTCCGTTACACAATCCGTTAAGATGGTTTTTAGCCTGTGCAAAGTCGAAGTTCAGCGGGTGTTCTGCATAGGTGGTAATGAGTGAGCGATGCTGCTCCACAATCCCTTTCACCTCTTTCGTCACATGCTCTTTGTCTGCCTGTACCACCAGTTCATCTCCTTCTCGCAGAAATGGCTTCAGATGCAATAGCAGGGCTTCTAATTCTGCGGCTTCGTTACAAACGGTGATGGCGTAACTGATATGTATGGATTTTGGGGCTTTACACATAGTCATAGTTTGCTTTTCTTCCGTGTCGCCAAAATTGGTCACGGTAGTGGAGTATCCATCGGGCACATTCGTCCTTGTCAAATCCTCTTGCTTGGGCATATTCATCAGCAAATGTGAGAAAGAAAGAGGTTTTGGCGCACAGACGCCGAAGACTGTGTGCTCCTTCGCGGAGAGTAACAGGTTTCCCGATACGCATACGGTTGATATCAATCACTTCAAAACGATATTCTCCATCTATCTTGTCCCATAGAATATTACCCGGTGAGAAATCGTAGTGTAATGCCTTCGACTCATGCATTTGGGCGGTGAAGCGTGCCAAAGGACGGATAGTATCTTCAAGTTCAAGGGTATAATTCAGTGTCCATTCACGATTAAGTCGTGTTAACGGCGATTGCAGCGTAACAAGATAGGAGAAGGCTATCAGCCCGCAGGAATGTTCTTCTATATAGGCAACAGGTTCCGGTGTCCCTATTTGATGCTCAATCAGATAAAGCCCGTTCAAATAACTCCTTTGGGCTTTAGACGGCCGGAAGAATGTATAAATAAAACGATTAAACAGCATAGGGCGGTGAAATCGTTTCACACACAATATCAGTCCTTCCACCTCGAAACGGCGTATCTGGTTACGTGCATTATAGATTATCTCGCCTTCTGTTTCGAAATCGACAGGCAGGCGTTCTATCCATCCCCGTAATTGTTCATATTTCGGATTGATAACCATTACAGCCGTTCTAATATCTTCTGCACCACAACTTCCGGTTTAATGTCGAAACAATGGTAGTCTCCAAACTGACATGGTTTGTTCCCGTATACAGAACATGGGCGACAGGGTAACTCTTGCTGTATGCAATCGTCCATTTGTTGTCCGTAACCTAAGAATCCCACTTTCGGATGTGTCGCACCCCAAATGCTTACCACGCGCGTCTCTGCCAAAGAAGCAAAATGCATATTGCTGCTGTCCATCGTTACCATTAAGCGCAGACCACGCATCATTTCGATCTCTTTGTCCATCGTCTCTTTACCGGCTAACGAAACAACTCCCGGATACTGAGCCTCCCATTTTTCCAGCACAGCCTTTTCTTTTATTCCTGCTCCGAAGAGATAGATTTTTTCTCCTTTTTCAGAAATCTGTTCGCTCAATAAGCGTACCACTTCCTGCATTTTGTCCAACGGATAGATTTTTCCCTTGTGTGCGGCAAAGGGGGCGATGCCGATATCGTGGCGAATACGTTTGTCATTTTCAAACGAAAAACTTCCTTCGCCCTTGTTGAGCAACCCCATAGCTCGCAATACATCTTCATAGCGGGAAATGGTAGATGGCAACGGATTGGGCAGAAAATCGGGGAAGAGTTTCAATACCAGTTTGCTTATCCATAAGTCCTGATGCACACAGAGACGTTTGCGCCAGCGGCCTTTCTGAATGGTATAAACAGGTATGCCCGCAAAGAACATTGCATTTCGGATGATTTTTGAGCGCAGAACGCGATGCATGTCTGCCACGGCATCAAATTGTCGGTAGTTGAGGTCGGCTAATAGCCGATGCATACCCAACCAACCTTTATGGCGTCCCTTCAAATCTGCGCCGAAAAAGTGTACCCGTTCTGGCATATTGGTCCAGAGCGGTTCCACTTGTTTGCGGGAAAGAATGGTAACCTCCAATTCCGGTTGTTCCGCCAGTAGGCGTTTCACAACAGGAACAAGCATGGCTACATCCCCCAAAGCCGAAAAGCGAATGATAAGAATTTTCTTCACGGCTACTGCGGATTTACTTCTTTCCGTAGAGAACGGGATTAGTCATGGGGTCGTTGTAGAGTTTCATCTGACGATATACTTTCATCACGCGGCGACCTGCCTCATAATCTTCCAGCAATTGAGTGATGGAAGTGGTCATATCTGTCAGTTGCTCCTTCAAAACTGCCATCTTTTGTGCACATTTCTCGTGTTGTTCGGCAGATACATCGGTACGATTTACCTGTTCTTGCATGTGCCAGAGTTTGAGGTGCAGAATACTCAAGCGGTCAATAGCCCAAGCAGGACTTTCCGTGTTGATACGTGCATTGGCATCGTGCTTTACTTCGTGGTATTTTTCCCAGAAATAACTGTCAATGCGTTCTACCAGATCCGTGCGGTCTTGATTGGAACGGTCAATGCGGCGTTTCAGGGCAATAGCGGCCATCGGTTCAATATCGGGATCGCGGATAATGTCTTCAAGGTGCCACTGTACGGCATCGATCCAGTTCTTTAAATAGAGGTCGTATTCGATGGTCCCTTCCTGATATGGATTGTGAATGGGAGCATCCACGTTGTCCGTTTTGTGGTAGTCGGCTACGGATTGGCTGAATATGCCATTAGCGAGTTCTACAAAATTCATGATTAGTCTGTTTAAGATGATTATTGATTGTTGTTTATTGTTTCGTTATTTTGAACAGTGTTTTCGTCTGTTACAGGCGCAGGACGGGATTTCTTCTTCAATTCAAAGTCGCGTCCCAGATAGTTTTGCTTGACGACAGGGTTGGCGGCCAGTTCTTCAGGAGTGCCATGGAATAGGATACGTCCTTCGAAAAGCAGGTAGGCACGGTCGGTAATCATCAGTGTCTCATCCACATTGTGGTCGGTGATAAGAATACCGATGTTTTTGTCTTTCAGTTTCCAGACAACATCCTGAATTTCCTGTACGGCAATCGGATCTACTCCGGCAAACGGTTCATCCAGCATGACGAACTTGGGCTCAATGGCCAAACAGCGGGCAATCTCCGTACGACGGCGTTCTCCTCCGGAAAGACGATCACCAAGATTTTTGCGAACATGTCCAAGGTTGAACTCTTTAATTAGTTGCTCAAGTTTCTGCTGTTGGTATTCGGGCGTAAAATCAGTCAATTCCAACACGGATGAGATATTGTCTTCCACAGTCATCTTCCGGAATACGCTGGCTTCTTGAGGCAGATAACCGATGCCGAGTTTGGCACGCTTGTACATGGGGTAGGTGGTTATATCTTCGTCGTTGAGGAATATCTTTCCGTTGTTGGCGGTAATAAGCCCTGTTGTCATGTAAAAGGTAGTGGTTTTTCCTGCTCCGTTTGGTCCGAGCAGTCCGACAATTTCGCCTTGCTGAAGATATATGCTTACATCATTTACTACGGTGCGTTTGCCGTAGCGTTTGATGAGATGTTCTGTCCGCAGTGTATCCATATCGTTAGGTTCTTTAATACATGTGTTAGAGATTCAATTCCACTTCCACCGGACAATGATCGCTGTGTACGGCTTCTGTGAGAATACGGGCATTGGCAAGATGTGACTTCAGAGGTTCGCTTGCCCAAAAATAGTCAATCCGCCAGCCGGCATTGTTAGCTCTTGCACCGGCACGGTAACTCCACCAGGAGTATTTCTCGGCCGATTGGTCAAATTCGCGGAAGGTATCTATTAGGCCGCTTTCTTGCCAGCGATCCATCCATTCGCGTTCTTCGGGCAGAAAACCGGATACACCAATCTGACGTTCGGGGTGGTTGATATCAATAGGCTTGTGGCAGATATTGAAGTCGCCGCATACGATGACATTCTTTCTTTCTTTACGAAGTTGGGTAATCCAGGGCAGAAATGCTTCCAGGAACTCCATCTTAAACTCTTGACGGATGTCGCCGGTGGTCCCACTGGGTACATAGACGCACACCACGGTCAGTTCGCCGAAGTCGGCACGCAATATGCGCCCTTCTTTGTCAAAACGCTCGTTACCCATACCGGCTGTAACCAAGGATGGGCGTTGCTTGGAGAAAATACATACGCCGCTATATCCTTTTTTTTCTGCCGAATGGATATAACTATGATAGCCCATCTCTTGCATAGCGATAGTATCTATCTGTTCCGGTTGGGCTTTGCTTTCCTGTATGCAGAAGATGTCAGGATTTTCTGTCTTGAGCCATTCCAACAGACCTTTGCCGATGGCGGCACGAATACCGTTGACGTTGTAGGATATCAGTTTCATTGTATGCATTGGCCAATAAGGTTGTATATGTGTCCTCCGCGGCGGATTAGCAGGTGTCCGTTGTGCCAGAACTTGCTTTCCAATCGTGAGTCTTGATCTTGTTGTATGTCATCAATCGGTGTGTCAATACCTCCCTTGAATTTGAAACGGATTTCTCCATCGGTGAAGGAAATGTCCGTAATAGGATTGTCTGAAATGCCGGTGTATTCTGTAGCGCCATAGGGGAAACAATCTCCGACTTTTCCTACCCATCCGGTTTCATTTTCCCACGGAGTCAGGCCGTCTGCCTCAATGATATCTACGCCCATTGTGCTTTGGACGTTGTTTACCGTATTACTTGCCCATGTCTCTGAATTGTAACGTATTTTGCTTATCAGCATACCCTCACCCGGACAATGGGCGTGCCAACCCTCTTTACGGTGGCTTTCCAAGAGATAGAATGTGGTAGGATTCGGAGTTTCTCCGTTCAGGTTATGTGTGCCGGATGGAGAAATAAGCAGGGCTTCGTTGGTGGCGGCAAGGTCGTGTAATTCCACATTTTCCGGTTCTGTCAGTATTCTCGGAGTCATCCATCCCATAAAGAAACGCTCGTATGCGGAATACAACGGTGGCGTATTCGCATCGTTTACATAAGGCCCTTGATCCATAATGTCCCAATTGCCCAGAGTCTTGTGGGCATATGCGTCCGTATTGTAGAAATCCGGAAGTCCTAATACATGGCTGAACTCATGGCAGAATACACCGATTCCGTAATAGGTCTTGCTCCAATAGTTCATCTCACTGCCGCAGGCGTATGTGGATAGTTTCTTTCCGTTATAGGTGGCGGTATCAGAGATGGTTCCGGCGTGAGGCCAAATAGCTTTTCCCTTATATTCTTTGTTGTCGTGCGAACCATAACCGGCATAAATCACATAAACATAATCAACAAACCCATCGTTGTCCTCATCGTATTGGCTGAAATCAACAGTCTTATTGTTCCGTAGTTGTTTGCAGGCATCTACCACCAGTTCTTTGGTCCGTACCTTATATGAACTGCCATAATAGGATGCTGTATTGGCAACTGTTACGGGGCCGGCCACTTCGAAGATTGGGCTATATTGCCCGAAACTGCTTGCTTCGAAGTACTGCCGTGCAGAACCTTCGGATACGACGGAGAAGGAGCGACCGCTGTATGTATATTCGTAATTACGTGTAAAGTGGTTGCCCATCATCATGGAGTCTATGGTATCTTTGGGGGTAGAGAAGGGTGTGTCTTTGAAAGCAACCAATAGAATCAGTCCCCGTTTTTTGATACTTCGTTTGCCCGCTAAGGTTTTCGGGGCGGCAGCGTGTTCCTGTGATATGCGACGGGATACATCAGTCGGTTCAGATAGGGTGCTATTGTCCCCCAACAGGCGGCGGGCAGGCACATGTGCTATTTTGCTCACGCCGTGGCGTTTCAACCACCATTGTTCGCAACGACTGCGCTTGGCGGCATCTTTGGCTTGTTTGCAGCTGATTTTTGTCTGTCCGTTGCGCAGCTTCTTTACGTAACAGAAGGCTCCTTTCTCATTGTCCCGAATTTCCCAGCTGTCTTCAGTCATCATATAATGGTAGCGCTCATCGCCACGCAAGTAGAAATGCAGGGTATCTCCGTTGGGCTGCTCATGTGTCATTAGATAGGGATAGGCGGGCACGCGTGCGGAAGGTGCTGTTTGCTCTTGAGCCATTCCCCGGAATGTGGCAATGGTCAATAAGGTCAGTGTTATGATGGAAATTTGTTTCATGCTTGTTTGATTCGTTGACTTTCTTTCACTTTTCTAAAGAGATTGCTGGCGAATACAAACTCATCCAGTGCCTCGCTATGGGCATCGAAGATGGTGTCTTTGCTTCCTTGCCACTCTTTTTTCCCGTTTTTCAGGAATACGATGTTGTCGCCTATTTCCATAATGGAGTTCATATCATGGCTATTGACGATGGTGCAGACTCCCAGTTCTTCGGTCAGGTCGTGAATAAGTCGGTCAATCACCAGACTGGTTCTGGGGTCCAGTCCTGAATTGGGCTCATCGCAGAAGAGATATTTGGGCTTCATCACGATGGCGCGTGCAATAGCTACGCGCTTTTGCATACCGCCGCTTATTTCGCTTGGCATCAGGTGGTATGCCCGTTCGGGTATGTTGACGTGTTCCAGACAATAGCGTGCGCGTTCCATCATGGCATCATCCGATTGGTCGGAGAACATCTCAAGCGGGTAGAGTACATTCTCCAATACGGTGAGGCTGTCAAACAGCGCAGCACCTTGGAAGAGCATACCCACTTCGCGGTGCAGTTGCCGGAGTTGCTTTTCCTTCAGGTTGGTGATGTCGAGCCCGTCGTAGAGGATTTGTCCGCTATCAGGCGGATAAAGCCCGATGAGTGACTTCATCAGCACGGTCTTACCGCTACCGGACTGACCGATAATCATGTTCACCTTGCCGTCAAGCATAGTCGTGGAAACATGGTCAAGCACCACGGTTCCTTCAAAGGTTTTTACTATGTCTTTTACCTCAATCATCTTGTCTGTACTACAGCAACAGTTTGGTTAGTAACAGGTCCATTAGCAGAATTGTGATACTGCTGTTGACCACGGCATTGGTACTTGCTCTACCTACGTCCAACGCACCTCCGCGCGCGTAATAACCATAATAACTGCTCATGCTCGTAATGATGAATGCAAACACAAGCGACTTAATCAGCCCGTACCATACATAGTAGGGGTTGAACGCGTATTGTATGCCGACCATATAATCCGCCACGGTTATTACATCGGTGAAAGCTCCGACACCCCAACCGCCTACTAAACCGACGGCAATGGAGATAATGACCAGAAACGGCATCATTGTGATGAATGCAAGTATCTTCGGCAGAATCAGGTAGTTGGCAGAGTTGACGCCCATTATCTCCAGTGCATCAATCTGCTCAGTGATACGCATGGTACCAATTTCCGAGGCGATGTTTGAACCCACCTTACCCGCCAATATAAGGCAGAGGATGGTGCTTGAGAACTCCAGAAGCAATGTTTCGCGGGTGAGAAGACCGGTGGTGTAGGTGGGAAGCAGCGGATTCTCTGTGTTGATTTTTGCTTGGATGGTCAGGATGGCACCGATAAAGATGGAGATGATTACAACAATAGGAAGGCTTTGCAGTCCCTGTTTTTCCAACTCGCGAGAGTATTGGCGCAGAAACATCCGCCACCTGTCAGGTGCGCGGAACACCTTGCCCATCAGCAGCCAGTATTCACCTATATGTTGCAGCAATTTCATGTGTCTTTCCGATGTCTTTTTTCTATGTATGTAATAAAAGCCTGCAAAGATACTACTTTTTTTTGAACTATGCAAATAATAGTTCACGTTTTTTATTTCTGCACGGCTAATTAACCTATTTTTTTACCTAATCAACTTTGCACTTCCAAGTTGAACGTAGGAACTTCTAATCTCCAACCCCCTGAATTTATAAGGAAATTCTGCGACGAGTATTGGGTTATTATTAGGTTATTATTGTGTGATTATTGGGTTATTATTAGGTTGTTAAGCAGACGAAAAGCAGAGGAAAACATTCGAAAATCGGAATAGAAACATGCCATCCTTTTGACTTGAAAAGAAGTATGCGCAAATTGTTTTTTTGCGCATACATTCTTTTTACTCGTGCGGATTAGATCGTGTCGCAAGGAATCTCCCCTGCCCGCCGTGCCGGAATAGGGTTCTTTGGGAATCCCCATCCTGGAGATGTCTCCATAAGGGATGAGGAACAGAACTGAACCTCTTGTGTCTGTGGGGTAATATAAGAATACCGTTTCATATCTTTGTTTTGCTTTTTGTTTTATGTTATTGTTTATTACTGTATTTGTTGACCGGTAATAGTGAACACTTCACCGTTGCGAAGGATATATACTTTGCCGTCAAGCACAATTTTTTGTACACTATTGTTTTCTGTTCCTCCGATAGTATCCAAATCTGTCGGTGTGGCAGGTGTATTGCGGCGTACTATCAGCAGTCCGTAGCGCGATTCAGTGCCTTCAGAGAGTGAGAGGTAGTAACCGCTATTGCCGATGTTCCAAATGGGTGTTCCGTCTATGGTCAGATAAACGGCATCACCGTTTTGTGCGGATTGGGCGAGAGACAGGCAGTAATCACCCGCTTTCGGTGCATAGATGCCAAGCGGATAAACGATAGTGTTGTTTGTCGGCTCCATGGTATTGACACAGAGTTTGGCATCATAGCGGTTGACCCACATTTGAGCCACTTTGCTGCTCACACCTGCTTTTGCCAAATCCTGACCGATGATATATTTATCCTGTTTGTCATCACTGACTTTCAGATAAATCTTGTCTGTGCAGTTGTTCTGGCTTTCCGGAGTAATGCGTAGTTCGTATTCGCTGTTACTATTCTCTGTCGGTGCGTTGCGTCGTGCTGCAATACCGCTATTATCATTATAGGAAGCGGAATTGGCAACAATGGTTTTTTCCTCTGTGGCTTGAACAAATACGGGTTGTCCGACAATCAGTGTGTTCTTGTCCATTTTGAACGGTTCGTACTTATTGATTGAAGGAATATATTTCTGTGCATAGTGTGCCCCAGAGTTGTCTTGTCCAGTATAGGTGTTGCTGGATGCATTCAAGTAGGCTTTGAATGTGGAAGGATTGGCAATACCGTTCCAGTTGGCATCGGTTGGGTTAGTGTTGCTGTTTCCGTATAGTTCCACATCAACAGAGGTGTTGTTGATGGATGCTCCGGCTTTCTTGACGAACCGGATGGTAGTACCTGTACGGTTGAATGCAATCATGTAGAGTCGTCCGGGTTGGAGTACTTTTTCTGCGGTTCCATCGTCTTCAAGTAACGTCCAGCATCTGTCGGATGGCCCGTTGGCGGCACGTTCTGCACTATTGTAGTAGAGAATCTTACAGGTATTCCATGTCTGCGGTTTCCCGTCCAAGAGAATTCCTTCAAGTGCTTTTACTTGCCAAGGAACGCCAATGGCATACCATGTGGCTTTTCCGTTGGCGTCACGAGCCTGTATGCCACCAGGGATGGTGAGATCGAAGAATGCATCATCATCTACCGTCAAATTCTCAGCATGAAGCAGTTCACCGGATGTTTCACCTGTTGATTCTATAATCAATTGTTTCGTCCTACGCGCAGTTGCCACTTCTTCTGTCGTGTTCACTCCAACAATGAGATTATTTAGTATGCTGTTGAATTGAGCCGTATAAGTTGCTGCTGCCGTTACTTCACTAATTGCAGGTGACCATGTATTATTGAACGTGTAGGTACGGTCCTCTTCCGCCGCTTTAGTCGGAGTTGCACCTGTATAAACAGGAGTCAGACCTTTCTCTACCAAACCGCTCTGGATAGTGTTGTTATCACCATCCTTGAACGTCACAGTATAAGCCTCGGCTACTTTGTAGTTATAGTTGTTACCAACTTCCGCCTTTTCGGCAGCGGTGGTATTAAAGACATAATAGTTCCATGCAGACTTGCCCGGAGCAACATACTTATTTTCAATCACAGAGGTGGCGGAAACATCTGTACGCTTCGTATTGTAGTAACCGCCATGTATGAGCAATTTATTCGCCGGTGAGGTATTATGTATCGCATATGCATTTGCTCCTGTTATATGGAACTTGCCGCCGTTAATGGTCATCGTCGCGGCAGACGCCACATACATTCCATATCCAGAACCATTGGCAGCCTCTGAGCGAATAGTACCGTCAAAGATGGTGGCTGTTCCTCCAAGCAGTTGCACCCCGTAACCGAGTCGATTTGCTTGAGTCATCACAATGTGTGCCGTTCCTCCGTTCATGATGAACTCACCGCCGGATTCCACCCGAACACACACTGCGTTGCTACTAGTCGAAGTAGAATGCAGGTAGATAGTACCTTCCTCTAAATATAACTTGCCTTGGTTAACCTGAGCACACAAAGCAGCTGTGGAAGTACTTGATGTGGACAGGGATAATTTGCCTAACTTGCCATCTGAATTGTCTGTAACAGTAAAGGTAGCGTTCGCCTTATCTATAATAAGTAGTCTTGTTCCCCCCGAACCGGATATGGTATGTCCGTTCAAATCAAGGGTACAAGTATTGGCTTCATCGTATGTCAGGCTTGATGTGCCTAACGATACGTCTTGTAATAGTTTGATAGTCGGATTGGTTTTCTCTTTGGCAGCAGTAAAGGCGTCAGGTAACGTTGTATAATAGGTCGTTTCACCTGCCGTTACACTTGCAACATTCGGAGTAGAGGTATAAGTTGCCGTATAGACGGTAGTACCTTCGATTGCTCCCACTGCCGGTGTCCAGCCATTGAACGCATAGGTATAGTCCTCGTCCGACGCTTTGGCGGGAGTGGCACCATTATATGTCGGAGTAGCACCATATTCTACGTTCTCATCCGTTTCAAGTGGAGTACCATCCGCATCCTTCCATGTAACCGTATAGGTATTGGTCGTACGTGTGAATACTGCTTCGATGTTCGTCACATTGTCTGTTACCATAACCGGCACGTAGTTCCAATGGTCAAACGTATAGGTGTATTGCGCATCTGCGGCAGTCGGAGTTGCCGTGACGGTCGTGCCATTTACGGTAAACTTATTGCCATTCACGGTTACAGTTGAGCCGTGCGGAATCTGAGTTATGGATGCCACATCCACATTACCATAACCCGCAGGACTAATACTGAAATTGCTAATGGAGTAGGTCTTAATCGCTTGATTGAAATATGCCGTATAGGTTGCATCAGCCGTTACGGGATTAACAATTGTAGCTGGGTTCCAGTGATTAAACGTATAAGTATGTGTAGCATCCTCGTAGTCGCTAACTGAAGGGAAACCTGTGGTCGATTCACCCCACTTCAATTGTTCTTGTTTCAAAACGATTCCATCCTCACGTACATAACGAACATTGAATTGCAGCAAGGTCTTGTTGAACTGAGCTGTAAAGGTGATATCGCCCTTAATAGCGGGGAACGCTTCGCCTACGCCAATCGAACCTGCTTCCCATGCCCAACCACTAAACTCATACGAGTTACGGCTGTCATTGGGGTGGAACGGTGTCGTGCCTGTGTACACGGGTACCGTATTATAATCTATAGTCTGATCTACACCAAACGATGCGCCGTCATAGTTTACAAAGCGAGCCGTGTACTGACGTGTGGTTCCGGTGAAATAAGCCGTATAAACCATACCGTCCACCATTACAGGCTGCAAAGTAGCCGGCTCCCAATGATCGAAGGTATAGTCGGTACTTACCGTTGAAGCCAAAGTCGGGTTCGCCGGGAAAGTGGCTGGTGTCTCTTTGAAGTTGAAGAACGGAGCGTCAATAATCGAACCATCCTGACGTTTGAAGAATACCTGATACTTCAAATCCGTCTGACTGAACGTAGCCACATAATATACATCGCCCATTACTATAGCCAAATCGTCATCCGTATCATAGGTGTTAGTCCCTTGCTGCCATCCTGTCCAATTATATGAGAAAGCAGAAGTATTCGCGCGGAACGGAGTAACACCCCCATAAGTCGGACGCGTGTTATAATCTACATCTGTTTCGTATAATACCGATGCCGCATCGTAGTTGTAGAACGTCACATGGTATTGACGGGTTGTCCAACTATAAGATGCCGTATAGGTGGCTGCAGCGGTAACGTTTTGGAGTGCACTATTCCAACTAGAGAAGGAATAGACCTTATCAACTGATGGTGCCTTGAGAGGAATGGTACTACCTGTTTTTTCATTGTATTTTGTTTCAAATAGTATTTGCAGTTCTGCGCCCGTTGTACCGGCATCTACCAATCCTGCCCAAAGATCAGAATTATCGTCGTTCTTAAACGTGATGGTATATTGATACTTTGACGTCTCGAAATATGCAGTATAGACAGTTTCGTCTGCTGTGGCGGCAGGTAAGGTTGCATTTTTATCGTAGATATTACCGTCTTCGTCACGCCATCCGATCCAGTCATGTTTCTCAGTACTGGTATTCGCCCATACAGGGTTAGCGCCGAAGAACTGCGGCGAAGTATTGAAACTATACGAATCGCCGAATGAACCATTGGTAATCTTGTTACCGTCTTTGTCTTTCCATATAACGGTAATTTTTTTCGGTTTCCAGTAACTTACACTATTGTCCCAGTAGAAATAAGTACCGTAGTTATCGAAGTTCTCATTGTTCGCCATGTAGTATGTTACACCGTCAATGATGCCCTTCGGCTCCGCTTCCCACCATACGCAACTCGCATTACCAGAAGCCGCTTCTGCATTTACAAAGTAGCGGGTCGAACCCTCGTTATGATAGGCGTGGTCGCCATTTGCATTCGCCTCAACAGCCACGAAGTCAGACGGGTGGATATATTGCTTCGTATCTGCACCCTTGATTTCCGTGAAACAGCCGACATCTTTCACGCTCAACCAGCGATATACACCATCTGACGGATCTTCCATATATGCATAGATGTCTCCTGCAGCAGCGCCTGTTGTCGGAGTATACGCACCGTCCTCGTTTTTCAGCTTGGCGGCTGTCAAAGCCTTACCTACGTAATGTCCCTCAGAACCGTTTCCGACTAACTGGCAAAGAGTCTTGTTTTGACCGCTATTTCCGGTAAAATCAGCTATAGCACTAGTTGAAGCAGGAGCAGCAGAACCCAACTTCAATTTACCAGCATTCTCACGGGTTGAGAAGATATTACCCCCACCTGCTGTCGTATAGAGAGATCCCTGAATATCCAATGTTCCAGCTACTTCGATTTTTGCATCTGCTAACTTAGTGGAAGTAGCCATAAGACGCGGACATGCTTTCCATGAAGGTGAGTATCCTATTTTATGGAAATATCCTCCGTAGGAACTCCAGTCATCCGCATCGTAAATGAATACGCGTTTGCCTTCGGGAACAACAAGATTCGCCTCTTTCTTGACAATAGCCTCTGATCCAGGAAGGAAACATATATCATTTGTTATATTGATATCTCCTTCATTAGCAATGATTTTAAAGTTGGTGGCCATTGGCAACACATAGTCTTCAGTATTCATATCTACATCCATCCATGACGTATTCAGTTTCAAAGTGAAACTACCCAATGAAGCACCACTATTAAGCGTCCATATCAACTGGTCTGTTTCTGCATCATATTCTTTTCTTACCCATGTATCCGCACCTGCTGTTGCGGTATTCATCAAGAACATCGAATTACTAGTTCCGACCATAACTACAGGATCAGATTGAGCATCTATCTTAATAACTGATTTTTCCATATAGGCTCCACTATACGCGATAGACTGTGCACCGGGGCGATAAGTAATCGGGCACTCTACATTCTGGAAATAGTAGTCTGTCAGAAGGAAGACACCCTTACCTCCCAAGCCATTCTTATTTCCATTCACTGACGAACCCATTGTTCCACCACGCCAGTCACCCATCTGGAAGTCTTCGTAGATATACGAACCGTTCTTGGCGTTGATTTCACCCTTACCGGTTACATAACCCCACGCAAAGAGATATGCGCCGGATTCCAAATCAATATATGAGCCCTCATTCAGTTGTAACCAACCATATGCACCACCAGGAACTCCGGTCCAGTTGCTTTGGTTAATATACGTCGTACTGCTTGCCTCAATCTTACCCTTCACCGTCATATTCACTCCGTTTGCAAATGTCAGTTTCAGATAGGGATAAGGAGTACCCGGAGTGGGACTTGCATTTTTGTTCACCCACGCCGGAGTTGTACCATTAGCAGTTGTTTGGTTGGACTTGTAAGGAATAAGCAATGTAGTGTTTGCCGGTATCTCATAATCACCCTTCGATAATGTAGCATTGGCAGTCATCACAATCGTCCATTCGCTTGACGGCGATGCATTAACTACCTGCAATGCTTCCTCAAGCGATGCGTATGATGTATTGTTCTGCGTAATCTTACATACCGCCTCTCCGGTCATATTATCCGTTATGCGCCAACGATAACCTTCCGTATATTCCGGTGTTCCGGATTTGACAGCCACTTTATTCATGCCCTCGCCCAATTTCTTATCGAGGTTCTCATCTTTCACGTAGTAGCCGCCGTTGAGCACAAAGTAACCCGGCTCACCGGCTACACTAACGTCTGCATAAGGTGTTGTTCCAGACGTACCTTTAAACTTACCATCATTGATGATTAAGGTAGGAGTTGCAGTAACATCTCCTTGTATAGTAGGATCTGCAACACATGCTGCATAAGCAGTACCTCCGGTTGCCGTCGCTGTATATTTACCGCCATTAATGGTTGCCTCAGCTGCATTGGCATAATTACCAGCGAATTCTCCTGATGCTACAGTTGCTTTGTTAGCGTGCAGATAAACAGCATACGATGTGGCTCCGGCTGTAGCCGCAGCAGTTACATCATTGCCATCTCCAAGGATTGCCTTGCCATGCCAGTCATAGCCATTCGTTGTACTGGGAGCAGTTGCGTTGACAAAAATACCATAGACGGTTGCTGTTCCACTTGCATCAATCTTAGTATTGGTAACGGTCGTTTCTTCCTGGTCGCTAATAATCATGCCATAGCAGGTCGTGGTTTGCGAATTAACCTTGATATCTGCGCCATCAATCGTAGACGGTCCGGCAGTACGAATACCACATGCTGTTGTCGTTCCATTCGTCTTGACATCCAGTTTCACATTCTTTACAGTCATTTCCGTTGCTGCTGTTGCAACCTTGTCATTGGACACTGCCCTATTAACAGAGTAAATACCATGTGCGGTAGTTGTAGCAGCTCTTACCGTATATTTTCCTCCATTGATTACCGCCTTACCGGCTATAGCATAACTGCTATTACCGGGGAATACAACTGCCCAAATATCTGCATTAGCCTGCGTCACCTTGCCTGCATCTATACGACCTTGCATATAAGTGTCGAAGGCAGATTGTGTATATTGATACGACACTGCATTCAGATATACGCCGTATGCTGTGGCACCTGTTCGCGCAGTTACTGTGACATCCAAATTATTTAATTCCGCATCACCTGCATAGTTGAAACCGGTCCAAGCAGCGTCTGTATTATATGGCACATTCGCAGCGTCCACACGCACACCATAAACAGTCCCCGTTGCAGACGCTTCTATCTTCACGCCGGATGCCTTCAACTTTCCACTTACAGTATAAATACCATCTGCCGTGGAAGAACCTGCTGTTGCATAAAACTCACCACCGTCTATCGTACAGTTACCTCCGTTGCTAACAGCGCGGGCTGTAGTAGATCCGGCATTTGCACTGAATGTACCACCATGAATATTCAGCGTAGCATATTCTTCTGCATTTCCACCTAATTTACGCTCGGCTGTCACGTTGGATTCTGAATCATAGGTTGTTTTTGCACGCGCAGAAGTACCAATAGCATAGGCAGTCGTGGTTCCCGTATTCGCAGTATAAGTACCGCTATTTACTGTGATTGTCGCTCCGCCAGCGTATTCTCCGTAATAATTTGGCTGTGCATTTTTATAAATTGTTGTCGCCGTAGCCACTGCCCAAACGGCATAGGCGGTATGGTTTTTGGTGGTAGTAGCAGTAACATCACAATTGGTCAATTCTATATTTGCCGCATAAATACCGCCATTGGTGCTGTTAATACCGCAGTTTGCGTACACACCATAGGTATAGTAGTATTGCGAAGTTACATCTATCTTTGTATTTTTAATCTGAATCACATCATAGTGGTTCGTTTTTGATTGATAACTTCCATTAGCTAATACACCATACGCATAACGTCCTAAGGTGCTTACATTAATTGTAGCATTCTCAATTGTTCCGGTTGCAGCAGCTTTGTTGGCATGCGATCCATCAGTAGCAACACCTGTTCCCATAGAAGCAGTATAGGAACCTTCTAGTACTATACCATACGCATAGCGAGTTCCGTCCGCATTCGCAGTACAGGTTGAATTGATAGTTCCGCCCGTCATGGTCAATTGCCCATAGTAACAGTTGGCGGCTGTTGCATTTGCTGATGCAGTTAATGTTATACCGCGACAGTTAGAATAGGTTGCAGTAGCGTTGATTGTAGCACCATCTTTAACATTCACTTTACCTGCCGCCGAGATACCATAGATGTCAGAATAACCCAACACGGTTATCTCGCCATTATTCATGTTAAATATTGTGTTGTCATTCTTATCCGATTCCTGACTGACACCATACGCACCATTATATCCCCACACATCGATTTTACCACCATTCATAGTAAAGGTCGTACCAGCCTTACATATAACACCTCCGGCTTTCCTACCTGATGCACCCTGATTCTCGCAATACAAAGTACCGCTTTCCAAAATTAAACTACCCTTTGTCACATTTACGCAAACAGGAGTTCCTGCATATTCGTTATTGATATGCTGAATTTTACCGCCGGTTTTACTATCCTTGATGGTAAGTGTCTTGCCAGCTGTATTGAGATATATCAGCGTACCACTACGTTTGCCTGATAATATCTTTCCGTTCAAGTCTAATGTAAAGGTATTTTTCACCTCCTGATATGCAGTTAATCCGCCTACATTGCGCAATAAGTAGAGCGTACAACCGGCATTAGCCGCCGTATTGGCTCTTGTCCACGCAGTAGCCCAATCACCTTGATAAATAACAGTTGTTCCATCCGCTGCTATAACCACAGCATCATCCGTAGCCTCTTGCGTGTTTTCTGCTGTCAGCGTAACCGTAGCCGATGCGCCACCTGCCGCACTGGTATCATCCCAACCTTGACAGTTGGCGGCAGTCAAGGTTAAAACAGCCGTATGCGTAGTTGCGATTTTGTTACCGCCAAAAGTATAAGTTACCGTTGCTTTCTGATTAGCCTGATCCACAGAAATACCCGTTACAGTCCATGTACCGCCACCGGTCGCGCCACTAAATGCTGCGGAAAAGTTATTGGCATTATCCGCATACACCACATCAAACACAGCCGTTTTCTCCACTGCTTCCTGTGTCGCATCCGAGGCTTTGAACGTAGGATAAATAGTCAAGTCTGTTGACCCTTCATTGCACTCAATGACTCTCGGGTTAGGATATTTCGCCGTCAAGGTACAGGTCTTAACCGTTGCATCATTCAATCCTTTGAGCGTAACCGTCTTCGTGAACGTACGGTTATTCGTACCATACGAACCGTTACCGACGAACTTGTAGTTGAATGTCGTGCTTGTCGCACTGGCGTGCGTCGGCCATGCAGAAATAGTCCATCTGCTGTCTCCGCTACCGCCCGTTGTGAAGTCACCATTCGTGTTAGACGAGGATGTCGTAAAGCCAACAACCACACCTGCCGCATCCGGATAGGTTGCAGAAGGATCCGTAGCATTGATAGTTACATCCGCCGGAGCTGCTGTTACTTTGATTGCTTCAAAAGTTGCAGTCGCCGAACCTGTGGTCGGGCTACTTGAACTCGTAGCAGTCGCATTTATAGTACATGTTGTAGAAGCGGTCGTAGTACTGCTTATCGTAACCGAAGATCCCGACCACGATTTAAATGCATAACCGGCATTAGGCGTGGCCTTGATAGAATAGGTTTGCGATTGAGACGTTCCATTATTCGTATCACTCGTGTTCGTACCGCTAAAACTCGATCCGGCTTTTACATATACCGTACCTGCACCCGTCGGCGTTCCGCTGACTGTCACTTTCGAGTAGTATGTGTCTCCTCCGGCCCAGGCATTGCCAACCCCAAGCATCAGCACTAATACCATCGTCGCATAGCGGAAGAGGTTTAGGTTTGCTCCGATCCAGCAACGATTCATTTGGTTAAACAATTTTATAATTCTGGTTGTCATATTTTTTTATATCTTTTATCCTACGGTTTTACTCATATCTTTTTAAGCCTATTTTGGAGTAAGCCTGCAAAGATACTACATTTTCTTTGAAAATGCAAATAAAAGGATAGAAAAATTTCTTTTGCTATCTTTGGGTGGCAAAAATGAGTGGCAAACTATGCCTTGGTACAGCAATATTGTTTGATGAGTACAACGATAAACGATAGGGTTAATACTTGATGTGACCAAAGGGCTAAAAGATGTGGTGAGAAGATCATTGCTAACACCCAAACAAGCATCAATAGAGCATAAGGTAACGCCCAGTACTTGCGCCATTTCCAGAATATAAATGGAAGAGGATTGAACGCGATAAACAGCCAGTTCCAGTCCGTACAGCATAGGTTCGAGAAAAAGAGCAAATAGGTCATACCTATTCCGATAAAGGTAATAATGCCCAGTATGGTATAATCAATGACCATGCCAGCCTTTTTAATCCATTCGTTGTGCGTCCATATTGTACACAAACTCAAGAATGCTACGATGAGGAGAATGAGCCCTATATGCAACGGAGTCCACCATGTATTGGGCTTGCGCACACCTGAAGGCAGCACTTCCACATAATCCTCCGATAAAATCACCTGACCATCTATTGTCGCTTTTTGCCAAGCCTCTACCACATCCATCGGCACAATGAACTTCCTCTCGTTAGGAATATTCTTATCAACTTCATTGCCTGCTAATAAGCATATAAAGAACTGCGTCCATTCGTCATGTCCTTTCAATGCATAGTAGATAAACTCACGAGGGGTATGCTTGAATTTTTCCGGCCAAGGAGTGGCATAATGTATATTTTCTCTCCCCACCAATTCATTCATTATATTGACTATCGTAATCGCACAACAACGATGATAATAATCATAAGGAAGTCCGTTCCATTGAACGACCAGACTATCCAATACAGCCCAGAGATGCTGCTTGCGTTCGGGAGACAAATTGATTTTCCACTCCCGTACACCTCGATTTTCCTCTCTATAAAAGGACAAATACTCTTCTGGAGAAAGGGCAAGTAGTCCCATCTTCAAATCTCCTGCCAAAAAACGCAAAAGGGCATTTTTACTACTTTCCCCTTCCATGGTAAAATAGTAATCTAGACCGAATTTCGGGCACTTCATGTGATACGCTGCGTGCCCCAAGGTGGTATATAAATAGTCTCCTGGCTCGGCAATAGACACATAGGCTTCCACGAAGTCGTCGGCGAGGCGGTCGATGGTGTCGTTGAAGCCCTGAAGGGCGTTGCGTTCGGCGACGGTAAGAGCTTTCTCCTCTTTAGGAACAGACTCCTGTCCCCAAAGGCACAGCGAGAACGTCGAGACAATCAAGAGACAATATGTGCGAAAAGATGCTGACATGACAATAACTTATAATTCCACGGCAGGCCAACCATAGTCCTGATAATAACGTATATTCAAGCCGTGACAGCGGATGTATTCACCTAATTGCTCCTGACGAACGGCTTCGCGTACCCGTTCGTTGGAATGCATATTCCAATAAATATCATAATGGTCGCCAAAGATACGTTTGGCACTGGCTTCATTGCCTGCACCATCCTCGGTTTGTTCGAAGTCCGTCACTTGCGGTTTGCCGTTCTCGTAACGCAAGGTCATCCGTCCTGCATGGTTGCCGCCGGAGACTGTTAGAAGTGTGTCACCGGATACGTTATACCAGAACACCCAGAAGTCACCCCAGATGCATGAATCGGTCTCCGCCACCATCATCAGTGTCGGAATGCACAACTCGCCTTGCAGGTAGTGTGTGCCTATTTCGCGTATCAGATAATCGCTGACTGCCTGACGGACCGCCTGTTCCCGACGATTGATAGCGATATAGCGTATGCAGTCGGCTTTGTGCCCATCGAAATCGGACATCAACCACTGACCATTGACATACTCCATCGAAAGCCGGTGTTCTTCAATATCGCTGTCAGGGGCAAACGAGCCGTCCTCCCACTTCTGCCTTACGTTGATGACAGCAACGGCGTGTGTGCGATCCGTTTGCTCCACGGAGGCGACTTCGTAATCCGCTATAGAACCTCCGTTGCTTGTGACGAAATAGTACAGCCACTCATGGTCCATCGCTTCGTGCGCCGGCAGGCGGTAAAACATAGTGTCCAAGACGGCATAGAAATCGGGAGTCATGAAGTGTTCCGACCGCTCCAACAATTCATGGTCAGGGATATATTGACACAATTCTGCCGCTCGTTCGCGCAATTGCTGTTCCGATGTGTTGCAGCCGATTAACAGTGCGGCTGCGCAAAGGATAAGGAGGGTAGGGTTTTTCATCGTTGAATGTCAGAAATTCGGCTGCAAAGGTAGTGCTTTTTTTTCGAATATGCAAGAAAAATCGTAGATTTTTGGTTGAACGTTTAAGGTTTAGGGATGAAAGACCGGTGATGGCCCTGTTATCTATCGTATATCTATCGTATATCTATCGTATATCTAACGTGTATCTATCGTATATCTATCGTGTATCTATCGTATATCTATCGTATATCTATCGTGTATCTATCGTGTATCTATCGTGTTTAGCCTGATGTTAGTCCGTATATTCGTCCTTGCGTTTGGGGTTCATCGGGAACCAACCTTTGCGGACACGTTCACGCTGATGAAACACTTCTCCGATGCCCCAAAAAGCCGAGAAAGCAAAGATTCCCAAGAAGATGGAAACATACGTATTCTCCACAAACAGCGACCCTGCGGCCGTGAGGAGTCCGATAAACAGAAAAG